>Ga0074193_1001723_pt1 | contig 24283 bp, 23 predicted proteins | sample EPASupsiteHSE605_FD_64523 | JGI IMG/M metagenome (GOLD analysis project Ga0074193, IMG submission 64523) | Bioremediated contaminated groundwater from EPA Superfund site, New Mexico - Sample HSE6-05 | ecosystem: Environmental > Aquatic > Deep subsurface > Groundwater > Contaminated ... | reverse complement strand
ATCACGAATGATGGATTAACTTAATTATATCACAAGGTCTTTACATTTTCCTTATATCCCCATAGTTGAAACTAGGGGCTTTACGGCAACAAGTGGTAATCAGCACGGAATATGAATAGGTAAATGGAGGATGAGCGCAACGTGAATAAGATTGAACGCATACTGGCTGCAACGCGCCACGAGTGGGTGGATCGCGTACCCAAAGGGGAATTTTATCTGGAAGATGGATTTGTCACTAAATTATTAGGCCTGAAGGAGAAAATTGAGTTTAAAGACCGAGTTGAGGCTTGTGAATTCTGTGGACTGGATGCGTTAGCCTTTTCTCCTTCTTTGCAAAATGATAAAGCCTTGGTTTGGAACGGATTTAAACAGTGGCGAAAAGAGACTGATTTTTTTATTTTTGCAATAATTGATGGTCCATTTCAGGGAACAGCTAAGCTTTTCCCTTCCTTCGCCGAGTATATGGTGGCAATCGCTAAACGTGACCCAATAATCCCAGAACTGGCTGCCAAAGTGAGAGCTGATAATGTGCAGTTAGGGCTAATGGCCTTAGATCTAGGGGCTAACGGAATTATCATTGCTGATGATATCGCTTACCAAAGGGGGACGTTTATTTCCCCTGTTCAACTGCGTGAGTTCTTTTTTCCTAGTCTTCGAGAGCAAGTAGGCAGCTTGCAGACTCATAAATCTCCGGTTTTCTTCCATGCGGATGGAAATATAATTCCAGTATTAACTGAAATCATTAGTTCCGGAGTTGATGGGATACACTCCTTGGATTTCCCTTCGTTGGCGGATATAACTAAAATTAAAAAGGCAGCGGGCAAAAGTTTGTGTTTAATGGGAGGCTATGATTTAGGTTGGTTTAGTGAGGATAACAGGATGGAAAAGGCTTTAGAGTTAACAACTGTAGCTTCAAGCGGGGGTGGATATATCTTTGGCAGTAGTGCTGGAATCCTGGGAAGTGATTTACTTGCCGAACAGGTTGGCAGCGTGTATCAGTTTGTGAGTAACTTGAGAAATCCTCTTACCGAAATAATATAGTCATTAGTGCGAGATTCTTGCCAGACTTTGTCATAACAAAAGGTCATAACCGCAACGGTTATGGCCTTTTAGTTTTAGGCATGAGATGGCTTCTAATACTTGGAGAAGCAGAGGATTTTTATATTCTTTGACTATTGACTGCTATATAAGAGTAATTTTGAGCATATGAAACATAAACATACCCAAAACTTCTCAAGTAGCTAGTCAGAGAGGTTTATCCGCCTGTTTCTGGTAATACCCAAGCAAGATTGCATACTAATGTAATATCTTCTTAATTATGACACATATCAACATATTCACTAAAGGAGATTAAACGTCAAGTGTTGAATTATTTGATTCAACAGCTAAGCTACTTCTTCGAGGTCCACTATAACTCTTTTCGACTAGATTTAAACAAATTGATTGAAAGGAAGTGTGGCATGAGGCTCAAGACGAAATTATTTCTTGGATATGTAACTATTTTAGCTATAATGACTATACTTTTTGGAGTATCGATTCAGAATTTAGATCAATCAAATAGAAACGTTGAAAAAACTCAACAGGCACGCTTTCTAAAAACCAAATATACTGAAACTATAAAAGATGAAATCAACAATATTAGCAGATTCTATAGAGATCTTATTTTACTGGACATGAATAGTCATGATTTTTTGCAAACGATTCACGCGATAAGGATTTCCAGGGGAGAACTAGAGGCGGCGCTAGATTCTCGTGAGGCTTTGGCAGAAAAGGAAAATATAAAAAATCTTCTCCACAAGATGAAAAACATAAACCGCGATTATACCGATATGCAAGAGAGATGCATTGCCTTAGCCTCTTCCGGTCGAAAAACGGAGGCCGGCCAAGTAATATCTGAGGGGGGAGAAACCCGAAGTCAGATATTAAAGTTGATGGATGATTTATATAATAATGAAGATGAAGCTATGAGTGGTGTCCTGCAATCGTCCGTCGTTGCCTATAACAGAGCACTTAGGTTCTTATTCATTTCCCTATTGCTAACATTACTTGTTGGTGCGGGGATAACCGTTTGGATGACCCAGAGGGCAACCAGAGACATTCGCAAAGTCACGGCTGTAATGAATCGTGTTTCGTTAATTCAGGAGCATATCGATTTGCCGCGCATCAATATCCGTTCAAAGGATGAGGTCGGGGAAATCGCCGCATCCTTTAATGAGATGGCGCTGTCCTTGGAGGAACACGCCACTCAGGAAAAAGAATTCATTGAAGAGATAGAGGGGCAAAATTGGTTGAAGTCTAGGAGTTCCGAAATTACCGCCCTGTGCCAAGGCATTCAGGACATAAAAACTCTGGCCCATCTTCTGATTACAAAAATATCTCCTATGGTCGAGGCAAGTTATGCAGTCTTTTATATTAGAGAAGGAAACGGGGATAAGCTATGCTTTAAAAAGCTCGCCTGCTATGCGGGTAGTTCGCAAGAATTTGCCAGAGAGGATTTACGGCCAGGGGAGGGTCTGGTGGGGCAGAGCGCTTTGGAAAACAGGACGATAATGCTGGACCGGGTTCCTGGAGATTATATCAAGGTTTCCTCCGGTCTAGGAGAGACATCACCGAAAAGCATTGTCATACTTCCTGTGGCGTTTGAGGAACACGTTGTTGCTATTATTGAACTGGCATCCCTTCAGGCGTATAGCCCCCTCCGGCTGGAGTTGCTGGAACAGGTTTCCAAGGATATAGGGGTTACCATAAATCGGGTTGAAGCTCATATGAAGATCGGAACACTGCTGAAAGAATCCCAGGTCTTGACTGAAGAACTTCAGTCCCAGTCGGAAGAACTCCAATTGCAGCAGGAGGAGCTTAGAACCTTTAATGAGAAACTGGAAGAGCAGTATAAGCACTCTGAAAAGAGGGCAACAGAACTGGAAAGAATGAAAGCAGCCCTTGAAGAAAGCTCGGAATATAAAACAGAGTTTCTATCCAATATGTCCCATGAGTTGCGAACACCGCTGAACAGCTTGCTAATCCTTTCTCAAACGTTGGCCGAGAATCAGGAAGGTAATCTAACTCCGAGTCAAGTGGAGTATGTGAAAACTATCTTTTCTTCAGGAAATGAACTGCTGACTCTGATTAATGATATCTTAGACCTCTCCAAGGTCGAAGCCGGCAAATTATCTATACACCCTACAGTTATTGACCTGACGGGAATGAAAAGCTATGTCGAACGGCTTTTTCTTCCCGCGGCACGCCAAAAGAAACTGGATTTTATTGTGCAAATGGATGAAGTTCTTCCTGACACGATTTGTATTGACGAATATCGGTTACTGCAAATTTTAAAAAATTTATTAGCTAATGCCTTTAAATTTACTAATCAGGGAAGTGTGACTCTACGGGTTTGGAAGACGGAAGACCAGGTTGTCACAAAAAAAGACCTATTTATAAATGCGAAGCGAGTTTTGGCCTTTTCAGTGACGGACACGGGCATTGGAATTCAGAAGGACAAGCAGGAAATGATCTTTGAGGCCTTTCAGCAGGCTAACGGAACAACTGCCAGGAGATACGGGGGCACGGGTTTAGGCCTGACCATCAGTCAGAAAATCGCTGCGCTGCTCGGTGGGTTTATTGAAATTGACAGCGTCGAAGGCCAGGGAAGTACATTTACCTTATATTTACCCGATCAGTATGTGGAAAAAGCAGTAATGACTGACGAGGGTTCCCCTCCTGCTTGGGCTGAACTCGACGGGGATGTTTCAACCGTAGTGCAGGTGGTGGATGAATCTCCAATAATGGAGAATTGGAACGCACGTTTAGAAGGCAAGAAGATACTAGTTGTGGACGATGACATGCGAAACGTGTTTGCCCTTACCACGGCCCTTGAAAATCGAAACATGCAGACTGTGTTTGCAGAGAATGGCAAGGAAGGCATCGAAATTTTACAGCGAAACCAAGACATTGATCTGGTTCTTATGGATATCATGATGCCCGAGATGGACGGATTTGAAGCGTTACAAAGCATTCGGCAAATTCCTGTGTACGAGAAGTTGCCGATCATTGCCCTGACGGCAAAGGCCATGAAAAACGACAGGGAAAAATGTATCCAAGCGGGTGCCTCGGATTATATCAGCAAGCCAGTAATTCTGGAACAGTTGTTTTCTTTAATTAAGATCTGGCTTTATAGATAGGATGGTTTAATGAGTTCTGCAGAAAATAGGACAATCACGGAGGCAAAAAGCTGCGATGAATTAGAAGCAATTGAAATCAATTTGCTCTTGGAAGGGATTTACCGTTACTATGGGTTTGACTTTCGAAATTATGTTTCCTCTTCCATCAGGCGCAGAATCTGGTACCGCATCCGAGCTGAGAGACTGAAAAGCGTGTCCAGCTTGCAGGAGAAGGTCCTTCATGACCCCTGTGCGATGGAAAGGCTGCTCTCGGATTTTTCGATTCATATATCAGAGATGTTCAGGGACCCACTCTTTTTTAAGTCCTTTAGGAACAATGTAGTCCCGATTCTCGAAGAGCTTCCTTTTATTCGGATATGGCATGCGGGTTGTTCCGCCGGGGAAGAAGTTTATTCCATGGCGATCATTCTTCACGAGGAAGGTTTATATCACAAAAGCAAGATATACGCTACAGATATGAATGAAGCTTTGTTAAAAAAAGCAAAGGATGGTGTTTACCCATTAGATAAAATGCGAGCCTACATGGACAACTACCTACTGGCTGGGGGGACAAAAAAGTTTGCAGATTATTTTGAGGTCTGTCACGACAAGGGTATTTTCCAGCCATTTCTAACAAAAAACATAGTATTCGCCCAACATAACCTAGTCACAGATCATTCATTTAATGAATTTCACGTGATTATCTGCAGAAATGTGATGATTTATTTTGACAGAGTCCTACAAAACCGCGTTCATGGGTTATTTTATGAGAGTCTGTGTATGTCAGGTATCTTGGGATTAGGGGGAAAAGAAGATATTTCATTTAACAATTATTCAAGCTGTTATGAGGGGTTTGACCGGGAACAGAAAATCTACAGGAAAGTGAAATAGCCTTGCTTTAACAGGGTGCAGGTCCATAAAGTATAAAGAATTGAGGGACTGATTGTGTCAAGAAAGAGAAGAGAATGAAGATCTTGATTGTTGACGACCGACGAGAAAATCTGCTAGCTTTAGAAGCAGTGCTTAAATCGCCGGACTATGACCTGATTTTTGCCAGTTCCGGCGAAGAGGCCTTGAAGTGCTTGTTAAAAGATGATTTTGCTGTAATTCTGTTGGACGTACAGATGCCAGGAATGGATGGCTTTGAAACTGCCAGACTGATCAGAGCAAGAAATAAAAACAAAGATACCCCTATTATTTTCATTACAGCAATTTACCAGACCATGGAAAGTAAATTGCTAGGGTATTCATTGGGTGCGGTTGATTATTTGTTCAAACCGTTCCACCCAGAGGCCTTGAAGATGAAGTTGAAGGCATTTGTAAGAATATACCTTAACGAAAAGCATATCAGAAGTCAAAACGAATTAATGACAGAGCGGGCTGATGAACTTGAAAAGATGAACAAAAGCTTGGTGCGCACCACTTCAGATTTGCGCAGGGCTGAGGCATTGGCTCGTGTGATTGGGGAAACTTCCACTGATACGGTGATCACTCTGGATGGGGTGGGACGCATTATAAACGTTAATCCCGCGGTAATGGAAATGTTCGGCTATAGGCCTGACGAATTACAGGGACAACATGTCTCACAGCTTTTTCCCAGCGAAAGTCTTCCGTTTCCTAAAAATATTAGGGTTATTAGCAAAAATATGCATACAAAAGCCACGCGTAAAGACAAGACGGTTTTTTCCGTAGAGGTTCAGGTTGGCGTGGCTAGTATTGAGGAACAGCTTATTTTTGTATGGTCTGTGCGGGACATTACAGAGCGAAAACAGCTTGAAAAGGAACGAAAAGATCGGTATCAAACCCTAGAAAAGCTCGTTCTGGAGCGAACCAACGAACTTTTTCTGGCGAATGAGAGGCTTAGCGAGACCAGTCTCAAACTCACCAATATTTTGGAAAGCATTACGGATGCCTTCTTCTCCCTTAATCGTCAGTGGCAGTTTATCTTTGTCAATGAAGAGGCAGAGAAATTCTGGCTGAAGGGTCGGGACGAGCTAATTGGTCGGAATATTTGGGAGCTTTTTCCGGAATCACTCCCCGTATATTATTCTCTTTATCAAAAAGCAATAAATACTAAGGAAGCAACTCATTTTGAGATCATGGGCCTCTACTCTGATAAGACTTATGAAGTGTATGTTTATCCTTCGAACGAAGGATTATCTGTGTATCACCGTGATATCTCCGAACGTAAGATGTTTGAAAAAGAAATGGCCCGCTTGGACAGGCTGAATCTTGTGGGCCAAATGGCTGCGGGGATCGGTCACGAAGTTAGAAACCCGATGACCACTGTCCGGGGATTTCTTCAGTTGCTTGGTGTCAAAGGAGAATTTGAACAATTTAAGGGTTATTTTGAACTGATGATTGAAGAGCTTGATAGGGCCAATTCCATCATCACGGAATTCTTGAGTTTAGCCAAAAACAAGGCGGTTGATTTGCAGCCTTTGAGTCTGGATAGACTGATAGAAAACATGTTTCCGTTGATTCAGGCGGACGCAATGCTCAGCGACAAGGAGATCATTATGGAGTTAAAGGATACTGCAGTTTTGCCCCTCGATGAGAAAGAAATCCGTCAGCTCATCTTGAATCTTGTTCGGAACGGACTGGATGCGATGTCGGGTGGCGGAAAGATGATGATAAGAACGTCTATGGACGGTGAAGAGGTTGTTCTAGCGGTAGCGGACGAGGGGAGTGGCATCAAGACGGACGACCTTGAGAAGATCGGGACACCTTTTTTCACTACTAAAGAGAACGGCACGGGTTTAGGACTGGCTACCTGTTACAGCATTGCAGCAAGACACAATGCCGAAATCCATATTGATACGGGGTTGTCAGGTACCACCTTTTTCGTGAAGTTTAAGCAGTAATAAGGGGACGGCTTAGTCTTGTGAACTTATTCCTAAGCCTAATTACTGATCAGATTTAAGCCTAAACTTATATCATAATTGGCACTGAATGAAGAAGCCCCGACAGCGGAAAACCGCATAGTATGAGACTTTTTTATTTCAGCATTTTTCGTATGCCATCACACTTTTTGGAAATACTTCATTTAGAACAGCTGCTATGTATTCACCCAGCTGGTCCTTCAATTCCAACTCGCCTTTCATTTAATAATTAGTATATAAATAATTCTGCTACAAATTACACCCTTGTATTTGTCAAATCAAGAGTGTAAGATTTGTACGATGCTAAATCTGGTAATAAAATGTAAGTATTTCAATATAATTACTTTGTTTTTTAATAGATTTTAGAACCCTTATTTAAAATGGAGACTTGTAGTGAGTGCCGTATTTTTGGGAATCGCTTTCGGGTTTATTAGAGGATCTTCTTTAAGTATAGAAAGGCACGATACAAAAGCAAGTCTGAATGGTGCCCTTCTTTATTATAGCTGTCATTGTAATAATACTAGGCATTCTATTATTTTAGGGCTGCTACTATTATTGTGGGGATGATTAACAATTACAATTGGTTGGAGGACAAAAATCGGTTTCGAAGGTCAGCCGAAGTTGGACTAAAATAATCATCTTTTCTTGTACTTTTCTGAAAAGACCTTCTTCAAAGGGTCCACCATGCAACGGTACACGGTCTAGGGCATCATCCATTTCATTAATTTGACTGAATATAAGCTTACATTTTGGTAATGGATTAAAGAACTCATTGCTTACCATGTTAAACTCGGAGCGATCGCTCGACAATAACTTATCTTTCTCCGCAAACCCACAAGGAAGTGACTTGCGTCTTGAAAATTCGTATTCTTGCTGCTGGTTAAAAAGAGTAGGTGGTATTACAAGGTTTCTGCCGAGGTCAATAACACACGTCCAGGGTACATCAATGACAAAATCTTTAATACAACCTTCTACTGTGCATGCTGTTTGTCGAATTGCTTCAGAATATTGAATGTCCTTGCGTACAAAGCCTCCTAGAAACAACTTGGGATTATCTTGTATACCACATACTGGGGGAGTGAAGTTGAAAAAACGGCACTGTGTTATCTTCAGGTTCTTTCTAATTTTTTTAATTTCCAGTGCTTTCGTAGGCAAGGTGAAAACTGTTTCTGCAGGGATTGATACTGTAACTAATACTGTTTCTGGATTTGGTTGGATTACTTGTAGAGGGGTGCACATCGTTAGGGTTGCATTAGTTGGGCAAACTGGATTTGGACAAATTGGCTCATTTTTTGGAGGACACGCCGGAGTAGGTGTTTGGCCCCAATTAGGCACACAATTATCCAATTTGGTCCACTGATGAGAACAACGATTTTGATTATCCAATTATTTCGCTTCCTTTCTAATACTAAAAAACTTACTGTCTACACTATAAGCTATGTTCAAGCTTTAGATTTTGTGCAGACAAACTATTACCTAATATTCTGAGGTGTGTTTGAAGCGAAGGCCATACAATGATTAACAAAAGAGCCCCGGGGCTCTTTTGTTAATTCCTAGTCTCTGTAAAGTCAACCAGTGATTGGAGGATTAACTAAGGTTTCGAAGGTTAACCGAAGTTGAATTAAGATAATCATCTTTTCTTGTAGTGTTCTGAATACGCCTTCTTCTAAGGGTCCACCTTGCAACGGTATACGGTCGAGAACATCATTTATTTCATTAATCTGAGAGAAGATAAGTTCACAGTTTGGTAATAAGTTCAGGAACTGCTGGTTTACAACGTTAAATTCGGTGAGGTCGCCCGACATCAACTTATCTTCAGGCGCGAACCCAGAAGGAAGCGGCTGTGAGCTTAAATATTCGTATTCGGTTTGCGGGCTAGAAAGGGTGGTTGGTATTACAAGGGTACGGCCGAGGTCAATAACACACGAAATGGGTATATTGATGACAAAATCTTTAATAGTTCCTTCCACTGTGGTTGGAGTTTGTCGAACTGCTTCGGAATATTGAATGTCCTTGCGTACAAAGCCTCCTAGAAACAACTTGGGGGTATCGTGTGGTATATCAGGTACTGAGGGAACAAAGTTAAAGAAATGGCATTGTGTTAGCTTTAGATTTTTTTTAGTCATTTTAATTTCCAGTGCTTTCGTAGGCAAGGTGAAAACTGTTTCTGCAGGGATCGATACGGTAACTATTATTGTACTTGGGCTTGTTTGGCTTAATTCTATAGGGGTACATATCGGTAGGGTTGCTGTAAGAGGGAAACCTGGATTTGGAGTAATCGGCTGACTTTGTGGAGTATACACCGGAGTAAAAGGAGTTTGCTGAATCCAGCCGGGAATACATGGAGATGATTGAGTCCAATGATGGGGATGATTAGTCAATGTGTTTCCTTCCTTCCTTTCTTAAATTAATAATAGCCATACTCCAATATAATCTACGTTTAATCAACAGTTTTTGTGTTAGAAATGTTGATATGCGCCAGGAGTTAGTTCCTGAGCAGAAGGGTCTAACACTATAAATCAATGCACCACAATGGATTTAATCAAGGATCTCAGCCCAGAATTGAAAAGAGGTATTCAAATGCTGAATACCTCTTTTATTATTAATTTATAGCAACTACACCTCTGCCATGATTTCCCCCATGCGAGTTACATCATAGCTTCCTATGCCTAATACCTCATTTCTAAAAGCGACAGATTTTAGGATGGACAATAACGCTTGAAAATAAGGTTTATCAATGTCTTCTTTGCGTACAACTATATCATATCGTTCTATTTGGAGGGGGACAAAGTCAACATTATTAACTTGCTGAGCGGCTTTTTCAATTCCTAAGCCTACGTCTGCCTCCCCTCTGGCGATTTTGCTGGCAACGGCTATATGACTCATTTCTTCGTTGTCATAGCCATTGATATCTCTGTGAGCAATTTCCTGAATTCGTAAATGTTCGTCTAATAAAACTCTAGCACCTGAACCACGTTCACGGTTGACAAATTGTAGGTCTGGACGAGATAAGTCTGTCCAAGTGAGGATTTTCTTTGGATTACCTTTGGCGACATAGAACCCTTCGGTCCGATAAACCATATTGATTAATAATGCCCTGTGCCCAGGCAAGATTCTTCGAACGTAAGGAGTATTGTATTCGTTGGTGTCACTATCCCATAAATGAGCTGTGACAACATTAGCCATACCCCGGTATAAGGCCATGAGCCCGTCGATACTGCCAATATTCTGTCTGAGAAAACGGACATGAGGGAATTTCCTTTCTAAATGGCGGGTCAAAATATCTAGTGTCATATCCTGTCCGCAGATGATTAAACCTTCGTTCGACGAGGAATAGGAACTAGGGGAGGCAGAAGGTAATACTGAGGCGGCCAAAGGGGTTACATTTTTTGAATTACGCTTAAAAGCTTCAATATCTGCGCTGTCCACACGGACTTTACGGCCAACGCGGTAGGCTGCCAGTTCATCACGCTTAATAAGTTCATATACTGTGTATTTGGAGATGTTAAGGATTTTAGCCACTTCTTCAGGAGTGTAAGAAACATCTTCAGACATACTAGTTCACCCGTCTCCCTGATATTTTACTGTTGTTGAGAGTTTAGCTATTCTAAAATACCCACTTGTTTAAGTGGGTGTTCCATAGTTTACTTGGGTTGGGGGAGTCTCCCCATCAAAGTCTCGATGTTTAGGTTTACTGAACGAGTTCTTTGCCCGAGTTTATTTCTAATTTTAACCTATTATAACATATTGTAAAATTAAGTATAGCTTGGTTTTGTCTCATTCTATAGACTGAAGGGGAATTGCCCACTCTAAAAGACCGGGCAAAAATTTGTCCGGTCTTTTAGCCCCGATGTTCAACTTTAGCGTAAGCAAGTTCACTCGATCCATATATCAAGATGATCCTTATTCTCAATAATCTTTTCGGCTAACTTTGTTCCAACGTAGTGAAAATAATCTTTCTCTAAACAATTGTGACCTTCTATGAACCTGTCACTGGAAACTAATCGGCGAAGTAAGGGAACCAGATTAGTTTTATTTATATCAAAATCTTTAATTAAACGTTCAAATTCAAGTCCTAAGTTAGAATTTCCCCAATACCTGGGTCCTTTTTCAGGTTTAATCTCGTAGACACGTCTCAAAAACTCGTATGGAAATGAGCCGAAGGAAATAAGAATTTTTGGCTTATTTTCAAGAACTATTTGCCTAAACAACTCTATTTCTTTAGCTATTTCTACTCCCCACCAGTTGAGTTGATTGGTTACGATTCTACTATCGGAAACAACACTTCTAAAATATATATTAGAAGTGTCAATAATTTTATGAATTTCCTTGTATACTTTGTCTTGTATGTGAGCTAAAGCAGGCGTCCAAATGTTGTGACGAACAGCAGGATGCTTCGGATTAACTACTAACCAAATCGGATAAGATTTTTGTCCCGTCTCCTTCTTGATCAAAGTCGTAGCTAAAGGCATATCTATTTCAGGTCTTGAGTCGGACAAACAAATCCCACCTTTTAAAATAGTCCATTAATCCAAGCTTGTCAGCCTTACCTTTCAGTCGATAATTGAAGCACTACAGCAGTTGAAATCTTGCGGCTTAGTTGCCTTACATTAGGTAAAAGTGCATCGGAAACCTTCTGACTGAACATATACAAAAGTATATAGCAATCGTCGCAAAGACGTTTGTCTTTATGATTATAAATTTCGCCTTTGTTAAGGAGAGCTCCACATCTATCACAATTCAACTTAAATAACACTAAGTAGTATCACCTCTCACTATGCTCTAATACCCTAATTATTGACTGGTTAATTCATACATATTTTAAAACTATCCTTGTTTTCGATGATTCTATCTGCAATCTTAGTTCCAACATTTCGAAAGTAAGTTTCGTTTTCTTCCCAACTTGAATAATTGCGGTCTTCAATGAACCCACTAATCTTCATTATTTGACGAGGCAAAGGAATCGGAATCCTATTAGTTTGGTCTATATTAAAGTCAGCGATTGATCGTTCGAACTCGTCGCTTAAGTTTGTAGAACTCCAATACTTAGACCCTTCTTGAGATTTTACCTCAAAGACACGCTTTACAAGTTCATAGGCAATGGCTCCAAATGTAATTAAAAGTTTGGGCCGATGTTCGAGAACACTTTTCTTCAACATTATGATTTCTTGAGTTGCTTCTGCTGTCCGGCAATTTGAGGTTCTAGGAACTATCCCAATGTCACTAACAGTACTTTTAATATAGATATTTTCAGTTTCGATTCTGGTATGAAGACTACGATAAATCTTGTCCTGAATCTCATCTAATATGGGGGCCCAAATAACTTGGAATAGGGTTAAATAATTAGGATTTACTAAGAGCCAAATTGGATGCGATTTATCTCCGGATTCTTTTGGTATGCTGTCAGTTAAAGATGAATATTTATTAAGTGCTAAGTTGGACAAATCAATCCCTCCTTTAGTGTTTATTGTTAAAGAATGCCCTGTTTTTATCTTAAATACACCTAAAAATGATTTGCCTCCCTTCAGGGTCTATGTTACTTTATCTATTGCAAAAAGCATGCCGTTTCGAAGACCCGCTAAATTGAAGCTTTTAGCAATAAAAATAAAAAGAGGTGTAGCAAATGCTACACCTCTTTTTATTTTTAAAAGCCCGATTAAAGGAGATTATCATGACGATGCTCTGTATTAATAAAGTATAAGACAATTCCTACAAATGCATCTATTCGGATATAATATGTATTATATCATTCAATTTACAGATGCCAAGATTAGATAGGAAAACATATTTGCCGAAAAATAAAACTATTAGCTTTTCGAAAAAATTGTCATTTATTGTTATGGAATTATAAGTATCAAGGAAAATCACTGCCGTCGTAAAATTGGGGTATAACAGGAAGATTAATGGTGAACGTTGATCCTTTGTTTAAGTTGCTGTTCACCTCAATAGTTCCACCATGTAACTTGACACTTTGATAAGATATCGATAGGCCCAAACCAGTGCCGGTTTTTTTAGTTGTGTAGAAGGGATCGAATAATCTAGACTTTTCCTCTTCGGGGATGCCCTCTCCGGTATCTGAAAAAGTTATAACAACCAGGGTGTCAGTTGCTTTTGTAATTATCTCCAATTGTCCGCCGGAAGGCATAGCTTCTACAGCATTAACGATTATGTTGACGAATACTTTTTTCAGCTTTTCGGTATCTGCTAAGATTTGGGGAAGTTTATCGTTTAGCTGTGATACAACACTCACTTTTTGCTTACGCAACATTGCCGCAGAAAAAGAAAGTACTCCTTGGAGTAGATCATTGACAGAGCACTCTTTAATAGAAACTTTGTCAGGACGGCCAAAGTCCAGCAGTTCCTGAATTTCCATATCTTGACGGTCTACCTGTTCATCGATGGCCCTTGTAAATTCATCGATGCCGCTCACTTGCGAGTATTCTTGCTTCATTAGTTCGACTAAGGTTTTGATGATACCGATAGGGTTTCGCAATTCATGAGCCACTCCGGTTGCTAAACGGCCCAGTGCGATAAGGTGTTCAGATTGACGTAGTTGATCTTCCAACCGTTCCTTTTCGATCAGACCCACTGCCATGCGGTTAACTGCTCGGGCCACCTCACCTAGTTCACCTGACATTTCAGGCAATAAGTGATGTATATCAGATTCCATGCTGTGTAATCCCTGCTTTAAGCGGTCGACTCCGGTGGTCAAATTTCTAATGATTATAAGTGTACCGATCATAACTAAGGCCAGGATGCCAAGTGTAAAATAACGCATGAGTCCCCGAAAGAAACTATTTTGGTAAAATATAGGATTAAGCCGTTCCCCTACCCACATAACGGCTACCACTTTCCCTTGCAGTACTACAGGAGAAATGTATTCGACGACCTGATCAGTCCAAGAACCGGAAATCCGAAAGAGGGGTTCATTACCCATCTCAGCTGCTATAAGGCCGGATTTGGTATTGGCAAAGATCTCTTTCTCCCTCTGAGATTCTTCTTCCTGTGAGAGATTACGATAGTTGTGCAGAAAACCCAGTACCATGATTTTTTCGTTATGGGGAATATATAGACCGAAGCGAATGCCTGAATTTGCTGGAATTTGAGGTTCTACGACCTGGGCAAATTCATTGTAAAGCAGGGTTGCTGGGATATCCCCAGATCCTGTCCCTACTGACTCTAGATTTTTCAAAAACTCATTATTAGTACTTTTGCCCAAGGCCTCCAATCGTTGCTCTTTGTCTAAGAACACAACCTGGTCAGTCCGTGAAGCAAAAAAAATGTCGTACATCAACGCTACTAAAGGAATAAGCATGATTACTGCGACGATAATTACTATCTGATTGGTGAGACTGTTACCATTAAAAGATAAAAAAAGTTTTTTACGTTTCAGCGAAACCTACCTCCCATATTATGGTATGATCTAAAAATAAATTATGCATACGTAAGATGAAGGTAGGTTTTTCTTTTTTCATGTTTTCGTTGTTATTTAATCCATATATTCAGACTATCCTTATGCTCGATAATCTTTTCAGCTATCTTTGTCCCAACATAATGAAAGTAATTTTGACCAAAATAGCCGTGATCTTCGATGAACTTACCATTGGAAAGTACTTTGCGAAGTAAGGGAATTCGATTAGTTTTGTTTATATCAAAGTTCTCAATTGATTTGCCAAATTCATCTCCCAAGTTAGCGGTACTCCAATACTTAGGTCCTTTTTCGGGCGATATTTCAAAAGTACGTCTTAAAAATTCATAGGGGAATGCGCCAAAAGAAATCAGAATTTTTGGTGAATGTTCAAGAACAATCTCTTTGAATAATTCGATCTCTTTGCCAACCTCCGGTCCCCACCAATTTAATGTGTTAGGAACGATTGAACTATCGCAAATAGCGTTTCTAATATAAATATTAGATGTGTCAATTCGTGTGTGAATTTCTCTATACACTTTGTCCTGTATCTCAGCTAAAGCTGGTGTCCAAATGTTGTGCCGAACAGCAGGATGCTTTGGATTGACTATTAACCAAATGGGATATGATTTGTCTCCCGAATCTCTTCTAATCGTCTTATCTGAAGCTATATAGCTGTTAAGTGTTGAGCTAAACATAAGAATCCCACCTTTCAAGTATTATATAGTTTCTACAAGTAACGTAGCGCTTTAATCATTAGATTAGACAGGTGTCAGGATCGGTATAAAACAGAAAACAAGTTTTGTTCCGAATTAAAAATATTATAATATCATTCCTTTGAAGCAGACGAATTCTGGTTCAATTGTTTGATATGCTAAATTCCTATGAATTTTAGGATATAAGATAATCAGAATACCTTCTTAGCGGCCTTAAGAGGTTGCTTTTTATCAATAACTCTGAGGCCTTGGAAGAAGTTTCATCATATTCACATCCTCCTCAAAGTGTTTTTGCTGCATATCGTCAACAAAAGCAGAGACCATTTCGATTGATAACGAGAAACTACATTCTCGACTTAACGCTTGCCACTTCCTTTCTAATCGAATATTTTAATGACCACAATTTAAGAGTAGCATTGAGTCAGCATTGTGTCTATAGCAGAATGGTATGCTCATAATTAATATATCCTATGGATATTAATAATAATTTGATATTATCAACTTCTACAAAGCTAATTTCCTTTTACAGGCATTGACGTTAGTTGTCCTGGGAGGAAATGACCATTCAAAGGAATTCTGTATTCATACGGAATTATATTGCTTATCAATAATAATTCATTGTATAATGAGGCTATAGTTGTGTTAAGTTAGTTTATGTTTGATTAAATTATTGATCTTCTTGGTGTTAACGAGATGAAGCAAACATGAACAAACGTAACGCATCTCAATACATATAATAAAGAGGAGGAACACAAGTGAAAAAAGTTTCATATCTAGTATTGTTTTTTCTTCTAATTCTGTCTTTAGTTGGTTGTAGTTCGGAAAAAACAACACCACCATCCGCGACCGATACCCAAGTAAAATCTACTGAAATCATGATATCGGCTGCAGCTAGTTTGAAGGATTCATTGACTGAAATCCAAAAAAATTATGGACAGAAAAAACTCGAAGTGAAGCTTACTATTAATTTCGGGGCTTCAGGTACACTCCAACAACAAATTGAACAAGGTGCCCCGGTGGACCTGTTTATTTCTGCAGGCAAGTCACAGGTTGACGCCTTAGAACAAAAGAATTTACTCGTTAAAGAAAGCAGAGTTGACTTACTGGGAAATGATTTAGTTCTGGTTACTGGGAAAGATAATAGCAAGATTACATCTATTGATGATCTGACTAAAGCAGCTGAAAAGGTTAGTATTGGTACTCCTGAGTCAGTTCCTGCCGGAAAATATGCCCAAGAAGCCTTGAATAACCTCAAACTTTGGGATGCCTTACAACCTAAGTTAGTAATGGCAAAGGATGTGACCTCGGTTCTGAATTATGTCGAAACAGGAAATGCGGATGCGGGATTTGTATATCGATCCGATGCTCAAAACTCAACTAAAGTTAAGGTTGTTTCAGTTGTTCCGGAGAACAGCCATAAGCCCATTGTCTACCCTGCAGCTATTCTCTCAGCAACTAAAAACAAACAAGTTACAGAAGAGTTCCTAAAGTACTTACAAAGTTCGGATGCCCAACAAGTTTTTACAAAATACGGGTTTAAGACCTTAACAAAATAAACAAGTATTCGGGAGAGTCCTATGGAATTTAGCTTTGTTCCCATTATTTTATCCTTAAAAGTGGCCTTAGCATCGGTTATTATTGTTGCATGTTCTTCTATACCTATAGCTGGCTTGATGGCCAAGCGGAAGTTCTGGGGCAAAGATGTTATCGAGTCAATTATTACCTTGCCCTTGGTGCTTCCCCCTTCGGTGATTGGCTTTATGTTGCTCGTGTTTTTCGGGAAGAACGGTCCTATGGGTAAGCTGCTTGAACAATTGTTCCATATTAGAGTTGTCTTTACCTTGGAGGGAGCGGTCATAGCGGCGGCTGTCGTATCGTTGCCTTTGATGTATCAATCCGTTAAAGTTGCGATGGAGAGCGTTGATCAGAATCTTGAGAAGGCTGCACGAACATTGGGGGCTGGAGAATTAAAGGTGTTCTTCACTATAACTCTCCCTTTAGCTTGGAACGGGATTGTTGCTGGTTTAGTTTTGGCCTTCGCGCGGTCTCTGGGGGAATTTGGAGCGACGCTAATGATTGCCGGAAATATTCCGGGTAAGACTCAAACAATGCCTTTAGCTATATACTTTGCTAATGAATCGGGTGACACAAGGCAAGCAAGCATATTGGTTATGATTATGACTGTCTTTAGCTTCTTGGTGATTTATGGTTTGAATCGATGGGGGAAAGGATCACAACAACGCGATTCGAGAGGTGGTGGGAATAATGTTTAGAGCTCATTTTAAAAAGAAGTTACCCACCTTTGAACTTGAAGCAAATATTTCGTTAAATAACGGTATTCTTGCTCTTGTTGGTCCCTCAGGTGCTGGCAAGACAACGATCTTGCAGTGTATAGCAGGTCTTCAGACCCCTTCTTGGGGGGCGATTAATATCCGTGATAAGGCTGTCTTTTCTTCTGAGCATGGTACAGATGTGCCTATCAGAAATCGGCGTATAGGGTATGTTTTTCAGGATTATGCTCTCTTTCCACACATGACAGTTGAGAAAAATGTCATGTATGGTAAGCCTAAAAAGGGGAATATCCCCAACAAAGCGCTCACCGTGACCAATGTTTTAGAGATGTTAAAGATCGGTCATCTTCGAAACCGTTATCCTAATCAGATTTCGGGGGGGGAAAAACAAAGAGTTGCGCTTGCTCGGGCCTTAATGACGGAACCTGAACTATTATTGCTTGATGAACCTCTTTCAGCCCTCGATCAGGACACGCGGAGTACACTCCAACAAGAGTTGCTTAAACTTCAAACCCAATGGAAAATTCCATTCATTTTAGTGACGCATGATGTTCAAGAAGCAGAAATGCTTGGTAATCAGATAATTAAGCTGGATCGAGGTAAACAAGAGGAGATCAAAGGGGCCAAGAAACTCGTTAAAGCTCAATGAAACAATTTAATATTGAAATCTCCGAGCCAGATGACCTAAAGAGCAAATCCATGGTCACTGGACAGGCCTAAAGTCCTCAGGGTATTCCCGGAAACGGGTATGCCTTCACATTTGAAAAGGAGTAGCACGTTAGACTGGGACGCCAGTTTACTTACAGCTCCCTTTTTGGGAGCTTTGTTTTTTTAGCTAAGATTATATTTGCGTCTTTTTCTTGATGCGGGTAAGGGGGTCATAGTGTTTTTAGTGACTTGAGGGGACTGGACTTTTCCCCATTACTAATATCCTTAAGAGCAGTAACTCTAGCAACCATTGTGACTTTTTTCCTAGGGATTGCGGCGGCATGTTTTGTTTCGGGCTATAGGGGAAAGTTCAAAGGATTAATTGACGGTTTGCTTACCTTGCCGCTGGTTTTACCACCAACCGTCGTTGGATTTTTACTTCTCTTAATGTTTGGGAAGAATGGACCTCTTGGAAAACTCCTCATGGCAATTGGAATGACCGTTATATTCTCTTGGCCAGCAACCGTTATTGCGGCTGCAGTGGTCGCCTTCCCTTTAATGTATCGAACCGTAAGAAGCGCCTTTGAACAAATTGATCAAAATATTATTAATGCTGCACGTACGCTGGGAGTTTCCGAATGGAAAATATTCTGGAAGATAACGATTCCGCTTTCCTGGCCGGGGGTTGCAGCCGGTACTATCTTAGCATTTGCCAGGGCCCTGGGCGATTTTGGTGCTACGCTGATGATCGGTGGTAATATCCCAGGAAAAACCCTGACAATTCCTGCTGCGATATTCTTTGCTGCTGAAGGTGGAGAAATGAGAAAGGCTTTGATATGGGTGATGCTCATCTTTGTGATTTCCCTGATTGTTATGACGTTAATGAATTATTGGACTGATTACCAAAGCAAGATGATTACTAGTAATGGCAGGAAATAATATGGGGTTATTGGTTGATATCCAAAAAAAACTGCCGGGGTTTACGCTTGATATTAAGTTTGAGACAGGTATGGATACACTAGGACTTCTGGGAGCTTCCGGATCAGGCAAAAGCATGACTTTGCGCTGTATTGCGGGTATTGATAAACCTGATCAGGGCAGAATTGTTCTCAATGGCCGGACTTTGTTTGACTCTCAGAAAGGTATAAATCTCCCCTGCCAGAAGAGAAAACTGGGTTATTTATTTCAAAATTACGCCCTTTTTCCAAATATGACTGTCGAAGAAAACATTGGTTTTGGAATAGGTGACAAGAAGCGAGCAGATCGGTTAGCCATAATCAAGGAACAAGTCAAAATGATTAAGCTGGAAGGTTTGGAAAAGAGATATCCCAACCAGCTTTCAGGAGGACAACAGCAGCGAGTTGCTCTGGCCAGAGCTTTGGCCATTGAGCCTGAGGCACTGCTTCTCGATGAACCATTTTCTGCCCTGGATGACTATCTTAGAAGCCATATGGTTAAACAATTGAGCGAGACATTAGCAGACTATCGAGGAGTTACCTTGTTTGTAACCCATAACATGAATGAAGTCTATAGCATTTGCCACAAATTGGTTGTCCTGGCACTGGGGAAAATTGAAGCACAAGGGGGGACCGTGGAAGTATTCAGATCTCCACCTTCACTTGTAGCAGCGCAATTGACAGGGTGTAAAAATTTTTCTCGAGCAAAATACATATCACCGTTTGATTTACAGGCGTTGGATTGGGGAATCAACTTAAAAACTCGAAGCGAAATACCCCAACACATCAAGTGGGTGGGTATTCGGGCCCACACGATTGAAATGTCTTTAGAGGAAAAAGAAGGCAACGAATTTCAATGTTGGCTTAATTCCGCCAGCGAGACTCCGTCTCGGATGACAGTCTATCTTGACCTAGAAACTGAGACTGGAGGAAAGGGTAACCATCAAATCCAGTGGGAAATAACCAAACAAATGTGGTCCGAATTAAAGAACAAGTCACAACCGTGGAAACTGAGAATTAACCCTGAAGCGTTAATCGTTGTTTGATTTTTATTCAGTGGTCAAAATAAGGAGGATGAAGATAAAATCATGAAACAATTTAATAGAATCCTGAAGACCAATAAAACAAAGACAATCTTCGGCCTGGTTGCATGTTTGTTATTATTATTTGTATTATTCGTTTCGGGATGTTCCAGCGCAGTAACGGAACCTTCAAAGACGGAAGACCCTAAAGCTGCTGCTCAGACTAAACCAGTAGAACTGATGATATCCACCGCTCCAAGTTTAAAAGGTTCGTTTGAAGAAATTAAAGGGCTGTATGCGGCTAAAGAAGCTGGAGTAAAACTGGTTTTTAATTATGGCCCCTCAGGTTCCCTCCAAAATCAGATTGAACAAGGTGCTGCCGCTGATATTTTTATTTCTCAAGGTAAGCCCCAAATGGATGCTTTAGAGCAAAAGGGGTTGATTAAGAAAGATTCGAGAATTAATCTGTTAGGAGATGAACTTGTCTTAATCGTCGCTAAAGACAACACGACGCTTAAAAGCTTCGAAGATTTAACTAAACCTGAAGTTAAAAAAATTGGAATTGGTGAGGCGGAATCGGTTCCGGCAGCTAAGACAGCCAAAGAAACTCTAGAGACACTTAAACTTTGGGATGCTCTACAACCCAAGCTAGTCATGGGTAAGGATTTAATGCAAGTCATGGCTTATGTGGAGACAGGTAATGCTGAAGCAGGTTTTGTCTGGGATACGATTGCGGTTACCTCGAATAAAGTTAAAATCGTAGCTGCGGCACCTGCTAATTCGCATAAACCAGTTTTCTTACCTGCGGCGGTGGTAACGGCTTCTAATAATAGTGATGCAGCTTCGAAGTTTTTACAATACTTGCAGAGTGATGAGGCCATGAAGATTTTTGAAAAGAATGGTTTCACAAAAGGAAGTAAAAAACAATAATCCAAAGCTAAAAAATGAGTAATCTAAAGCAAAAAAATTAAAAAAATTAAAGAAATTAAAGAAATGGAGGTGGCGACACTGCTTTATGTCAGTGACGAAACAATTGATCGCTGGATCAAAGAAGATGTTCCATATCTCGATTTAACAACGCTGACCCTCGGTATAGGTGGACTGAAGGGGAAAATCAGTTTTAAGGCACGAGAATTTACGGTGCTATCAGGGGTTGAGGAAGTTTTAAGAATCTTTACCAAGCTAGGAATTACGCCGATTCGATCATTGCCATCAGGTTCTGTTGTTAACCAAGGAGATATCTTTATTGAAGCTGAGGGGTTGGCATCAAGCCTCCATATGGCTTGGAAAGTGTCGATGAATATACTCGAATACTCCTCAGGGATTGCGACGAGAACAAAAAAGATGGTGGATAAGGCTAAATCAGTTAACTCTTATGTTGCTGTTTTGGCCACTCGAAAATCATTTCCAGGAACTAAAGAGCTTTCCATAAAGGCAATATTAGCCGGAGGCGCTTTTCCTCACCGCTTGGGTTTGTCTGAAACAATCTTAACGTTTAAACAGCATGTCGCTTTTCTTGGCGATATTAACAATCTTGCCCAAGTGATTAAAGAAATCAAAGCCAATGCCTGTGAGAAGAAGATCATTGTTGAGGTGGAAACCCTGGAGGATGCCCGTCTCTTATCTGAAGTCGGAGTTGACGGATTGCAGTTTGATAAAATCCCAGCCTTGGAGCTAAAGAGCATTGTTGACCAAATTAGAGGGATTAACCCCCGGATTACGTTGCTTGGAGCGGGTGGCATCAATGAAGGCAATATTGAAGAATACGCTCGTACAGGCATCGATGCCATTGTGACCACATCGATGTATTTTGGCAAACCTTCTGACATTGGAGTGACGATGGAAAAACTTTAATAACTTATGATTTGCAGAAGAGAATATACTGCCTAATACTCAATTGTGTCATGCTCCTGAGCTAACGGTTGCCGGTGCCTGCCGTTTGTGCATTGTTTAAATCGAAGGAATGCGTCATCTTTCTCCGTCTTGTGTTACAAGGACAGAATTTTTGGGTTTAGGAAATATTGTAGAGAAAATTAACTCGATGACGGAGTGAAATCCACAAATAACAACAAACCAGTACTTCAGTAAAGGAATGGATACTGAATGTATGGTAAGGTGCCTTAAAATATTAGGATTCGAGTAATCATTCATGGTAGAATTTAATTGAAGTTTATTAGATCATGCCAGTTCCTGATTAATCTCAGGTTCTGGCAATGATCATTAAAAAAGGAGAAAAACAATGACTCAAAGTGTATTCTATTATTTTGCCTATGGTTCTAATATGAACATGGCCCAAATGAAGCAAAGATGTCCGGGTTCAAAAGTACTTGGTATTGCTAGTCTGCCTGGTTACAGGGTTGAATTTTACGGAAATTCTGCTATTTGGGATGGAGCCCAGGAAACGGTCATTCGTGATCCGCAATCAGAGGTCTGGGGAGTATTATACGAATTGCAGGCGTATGATTGGGAGGCTCTAGATGGGTATCAAGATGCTCGCTCTAACGGTATGGGAGAGTATTTCCACTATCCAGTGGAAGTAATCGATAGCGAGCAAAGAGCGCTTACGGTTATAATGTACAAAAAGAATATCTTAAATGAACCCAAGCTTCCCAGTGCGGAATATTTAGATTTCATAGTCCAAGGTGCTAAAGAGCAAGGTTTGCCCGTAGAATACCTAACCCTTTTGCAAAACAGGAAAACGAAACCTGCTTCTTATGTGGTGCCAAAAGGAGGAGCAATAAAATTAAGTTGGGCGAGTTCAACTTGTAGTGATTGTGATCAGTGACAATAAACCGGACAAAATCATTAGGAAAGGACGCCAGAAAGTACTTGACAAATTTATGCCGAACTATGACGGTCACCCGTTAAGCAGCATTTTGTTTGAGAAGTATCGCTCTTCAATAGACGGAAATCCAGTGTCGGTTTATCGGATAACGCCACAGGAGATGACCGCTAAAGAAAACTCGGTGGAAACTAAAGCAAGTTCAGTTATGATTATGAAATAGTAAACACTTCTACATACACACGAAAACGAAAAACGTCCTTGGAAGACGTTTTTTTGTTTTCGGTTTGACTTATTCTGAAGAAGACAGGGCCGAGACTAAATCCCCGCTTTTTTGGCATATTAATATAGAGAGAAGATAACTGGAGGTTCAGTAATGATCAATGAACAAAGTACATTATGGATGCCATTGGACAATTATAAACATTACGAGGAGGAAATATGTTAATAAAGAAAGTTCTTAGCACGGTTACCATTACCATTATCACCATCACAGTACTTATGCTCACTTTTACCGGTTGCGCAAAAAAACCGGCGACTCCAGCAACGCCCCAAACAGCCGCAGCAATAACACCGCAAGACCACCCAACCGAAACTCCGGCTGTATCTGGGGACAAGGTAAGTCAGACCAATATAGAAACCAAAATTACTGACTTGCTTAATAAGAAGTATCCCGGCGACTGGGAAGTTTCCGGAATCACGTTAAGTAAGGGTTCCTATACGGAAAATGGTCATTATAAGATAGTAGATGATGTTGCTGCGTTGTTTCCTGATACCATGGGGGTATCTATTTTCGTCGGGGAAGAGAGAGTTTCTTCCAGCGTTATACAGCAGGACACCGGTCAACGGGTTCTAAAAGGGTATGCGACTCCACCCACGGTTGGTGAGGTTATGAAAAGTGGAAAAAGTACTAGTACCTTAAGTGGCGGGTATTTGAAGGTCTATGTTCCTTTCAAGGACAAGAGCAGTAAAACTGTAGCGGTTATAACGGTATCAGTACCGCAACAATAAGGTTTATCCTATAATTATAATTCGGATTATGGTTTTCTGATAACGAAAAGGACCGAGGCACAGCTTCGGTTTTTCTAATGCTAGACAGAAATATTTGACACTCCCCATGCGTGAACGCAGGGGATTCTTGGGTGATTAAACGACAGTCCGTTTCCGATAGCCGAGTATGACCCCAAGTGAAGGGTATGCCATTACCCCTCCTAGACCAGAGCATATAGCTGTCTAGGCTGATAGACTATTACCATCTACCAAAGGTGCAGAAATGATATTCTTAGCACCGGCAATGTCTCTATGACCATTAAATCCACATGCACATTTGTACTTTCTATCGTTAGCTTTGTTTCTTGTACCACAGGAAGGACAAGTTTGACTGGTATACCTTGGATTAACATATTCAACTGTGATACCCT
>Ga0074193_1001721_pt1 | contig 24342 bp, 23 predicted proteins | sample EPASupsiteHSE605_FD_64523 | JGI IMG/M metagenome (GOLD analysis project Ga0074193, IMG submission 64523) | Bioremediated contaminated groundwater from EPA Superfund site, New Mexico - Sample HSE6-05 | ecosystem: Environmental > Aquatic > Deep subsurface > Groundwater > Contaminated ... | reverse complement strand
GGCCAAGGGCAAACAAGGGATAGTTAAAGCCTAATACAAAGAAATAGAGTGCAGCCCCAATATAAAAGACAATACCCCCACCTCTGAGGGTAATGTGTTTATGAGAACTCCTCTCATTTGGCTTGTCGATAATATTATAATGGTCTGCTATCTTAAAATATCCTAAGATTGATATGAATAGTATAGATAAGATTAACAGATACATATAGGGATTGTTTATTCTAATTCAAGTATTTTAGATAGATTCTCTAAGCACGATTGCTTATTAAAAAATTTATTGTAATAATTTCTCCCTCTTTCACCATACTCTTTCAATTTGTCAGACGGAAATTGGTGTAAATCTTTTATCTGATTTGAAAGTTTTTCAAATTCCCCTGCACCAACAGCGAAGCCACATTCTGCTTCTTTAATTAAAGCGGCACCTTCTCCATTCATCATTGCAATAATTGGCTTGGAAGAAGCCATATATGCTTGAATTTTAGCTGGTGTTGTAAGGTTGAAAATTAACTCATCTTTTAGAGATACCAGCATGATGTCTGCTTTGTCGAACAACGAAGGCATATGACTAATTGGAAATCCACCTAATAGCTGAACAGTCTCCTCCAATTTGTTTTCTATTATGAAGGTCTCTAGCCATCTTTTTTTTCGGCCTTCTCCAATTATGATAAACTTAATATCCTTTTCACCTTTTAGTAATAATGCAGCCTGCATTAATGATGGAAAATCCTGAGCCTCTCCAATATTTCCCGCAAACATTACTCTAAAACCCGATAACAATGTAGGAGTTTCTACAATCTCTGTAGGTGGATTTTCAAATATTTCCTCTGCCCAATTTGGGAAAAATATTAATTTCTCTGGATTTACATCCTTGTCTATAATTGAATTTCTGAATCCTCTTGAACTGATTAAAATCTTTGATGAGTTCTTGTATATAATCTTGGCGATTGAGGTAAAAATTTTTAATACTAATCGGTTATTAATATCACCGACAGATTGTAGGCTCTCTGGCCATAAGTCCAGTACCCATATATATAAAGGAACGTTACGAATTTTTTTGTATAAAACACCGGGTATGGCCATTGTAACAGGAGAAAGTTGTTGTACAAAAACAAAATCGAATTTTTCTGTAAGAGCTAGTTTGATTGTATATAATGATGCAAACAACAAGTAAGTTAGGTAATTAAGTGATAATCTTACTTTACCTGCCTTCCCACGTGGAATTGTGGGAACTCTTACAATTCTTATTCCATTAATAGTCTCTCTTGATTTGCAAAAAGTCCCATACCCTTCAAAAAAAAATCCCTTTGGGTAATTAGGGACAGCAGTCACAACGGTCACGTTATTTTCTCTTGCCAGATAAAACGCAATATCATTCCCCCTAAATATTTCCGGGTAGAAATATTGGGTTATGAAAAGTATTTTCATATATTATTCGCTCCAGACGACTCTCTTAATATAATCAGTATAAGATAGAATTATCCGGATAACCTTATCGCTTACGTTAGGTTTTGAATAGTCAGCAACAGGTAGAAAATTCCGGTTATCACCAATGTTCTGCTCTTCCAGTTGAACCAAACCTTGCATAACTCTTTCTGAGTTAAGGCCAACCATCATCACACTAGCTTCTTCCATTGCCTCAGGCCGCTCATGGGCCTCACGAATGTTCAGTGCCCGGAAATTCAAGATAGATGACTCTTCCGATATTGTACCACTATCACTTAGCACAGCTTTTGAATTAACCTGCAAGGCAAGATAATCACTTAAACCCAAAGGTTTCATAAGTTTGACAAGAGGATTGAATTGGATATTATATTTTTCAATCATTTTGCGGGTTCTTGGATGAGTGCTTACAATCACAGGCATGTTGTAATGTTGAGCAATCAGATTAAGAATTTCGACAAGCTTAAAGAAGTTGGTTTCAGAGGATATATTCTCCTCCCTATGAGCAGATATTACAAAGTAGTTCCCTTTCTGTAGATTCAGCTCTTTTAGTATACCAGACTTATCAATTTTTGGTCTATTTGTCATTAATACCTCGTACATAGGGCTACCGGTTTTAATTATCCGGTCTGGCCTTAACCCCTCAGCTAAAAGATATTCTCTTGCAATATCGCTGTAGGTAAGATTGATATCTGCTGTATGATCTACTATTTTTCTATTGCTCTCTTCAGGTACTCTTTGGTCGAAGCATCTGTTTCCGGCCTCCATATGAAATATTGGAATGTGTCTTTTCTTTGCAGCAATAGCACAAAGACATGAGTTTGTGTCTCCTAAAACAAGGAAAGCATCTGGTTTTACATCTTCCAACACAGGATCAATATTAATCAGTATTAAACCGGCAGTTTCTGTAGCATTCTTTCCGGCAGCGTTTAGAAAGTAGTCTGGTTTTCTAAGTCCAAGATCTTCGAAAAATATATCATTTAGCTCATAATCATAGTTTTGACCTGTATGAACCAATATGTGTTCAATTGCATCAGAAGCATCCAGCTTTTGTAAAACACAGGAGAGTCTTATAATTTCCGGACGAGTTCCAACAACAGTAAGTACTTTTAATTTTTTCATTTATACCTCCTCAAAAAATGTATCCCCATCTTCGGGGTTAAACCATTCATTAATCCAAAATTGTGTATATAATTCATCATCACCTATATTAGTAATGTTGTGAGTGTACCAGACAGGCATGTCTACATAGGAGGGCTCATTTCCGTCAAGAAAGAAATTCAGAACTTTATCTGTTCCTATTTTCCGGAGTTGAATTCTGGCTTTTCCCTTTATAACTGTAAATCGTTCAATTTTACGAGTATGAAAATGATTTCCTCTGGTTATACCGGGAAAAGTAGTTGAAAACGAAACTTGCCCTCCAATCCCTGTTTTTACAGTTTCAACAAATGCACCACGTTCATCAGATTTCTGTACTAATTTAACAGGGAAGCAACTTTGATAATCTATATAGCTTCTAAAGGTATTAAAAAGGTTAATCTCATTAATATCTTTTAGTTCCGGAATAATTCCCTTAGTAGCGTATAGTGTTTGAAAACTCTCAAAAAGTGATAATATTGCCGAGACCTTTTTTTCAAAGTCATGGGGAACTTCTATTTTACTGATAGTTTCCGGGATTGTAGTTTTTATCTTGTCAACAATAAACCGGCATAAGGTTCCAACATAAATTAGCTTTATATCTCCATCTACTTGGATTGTTGGTTTCTCATTATTAATTAGCTGATGAGCGAAAGTTGCAATAAAGGTATTGTAATAAGGTGCTGAAAACGGTCCATAGACATTTGGTACAATCAATCCTGTAAACGATGCTTGGTTTCTGGAGGCCCACTGTTCTAGCAATTCTCTGCCTTCGCGTTTTGACCTTCCATAAAGATTCTCTCTATCCTCTTGAGTAGAAGATGAAAATAGGATATGTGGCTTGACAGATTCATTTTCCAATGCGGATATTAGCTTCTTTACAAGATTAATGTTGGTTTCATAAATAACTTCAGGATTAGAGTGGCGGTTCATTGCAGCCAGGTGAACAATAACATCGCATTCCCTAACAAATGAACGAAGTTTATCATCATCAGAAAAATAGCTGTCTGAAAATGGAACCCTTACAAATTCCTTGTCAAGTCCGAGAGTATTAAAAAGAGATGTACCAACAAAACCGGCTTGCCCGGTAATTCCAATTCGTATCATAGACTCAGGTCTTCTTTTATCAAATCTAGTTTAACAAGCAGCTGCTTCATGCCCTCAATATCCAATCTATTTGTATTGTGAGAATGGTAATCTTCAATTATAGATAACTCCTCTTGCCCTTCAACAAAGTATTTATCGTAATTAAGGTCACGATTATCGGCAGGTATTCTAAAGTAGTCGCCCATATCTATACTCTTTGCCATCTCTTCGCGCGTTACCAGTGTTTCATAAAGCTTCTCACCATGACGGGTCCCAATTATCTTAACCTCAGTATCTGTTTTGTAAAGCTCTATCAAAGATTTAGAAAGTGTGTCAAGTGTAGCAGCAGGGGCTTTCTGTACAAAAAGATCACCATTCTTGCCATTAACAAAAGCATACAATACAAGGTCCACTGCGTCATCGAGGGTCATCATGAACCGTGTCATATTAGGATCGGTTATGGTAATGAAACTTCCTGCCTTAATCTGCTCCATCCATAGTGGAATAACAGAACCACGACTTGCCATTACATTACCGTATCTTGTGCAACAGATTGTGGTTTTAGAGTCAGATCCTAGCTGCCTTCCCTTTGCAATTGCAACCTTTTCCATCATTGCCTTGCTAATACCCATGGCATTTATGGGGTAGGCGGCCTTGTCGGTACTAAGTACCACAACGTTTTTAACGCCATGTTCTATAGCAGAATCAAGAACATTCTCAGTCCCCATTACGTTGGTCTTTACGGCTTGCATTGGAAAAAACTCACAAGAAGGAACTTGTTTTAGTGCCGCTGCATGAAAAACATAATCTACGCCGCTCATTACACCATCAACAGATCTTTTATCACGAACGTCGCCAATGTAAAACTTCACCTTACTATTCTGAAGATTGTGCCTCATGTCATCCTGTTTCTTTTCGTCACGTGAGAAAATACGTATCTCATTTAAACTGTCGTCATTTATAAAACGACGCAAAACAGCGTTTCCAAAGGAGCCGGTTCCACCTGTTATTAGAAGTGTTTTGTCTCTAAACATTGATGTTATTAATTAAATTTATTTGAAATTAGTTCCTCATAGAGTTTTATATAATCACCAAAACGATCTTCTTTTCTATACATTAACTCTGCCCTTTGACGACATGCTTTGGAATAATACTGTTTCCCGTTTCTCGATATCTCTTCTACAGCCTTTTTAATTTCTGCTATATTGCCACCTTTAACTACAAGTCCAATATCTGGTGTTATCAATTCTGGTGAGGATGTACAGTTATATACTATTGCTGGTGTTCCACAAGCAAATCCTTCAATTGGAGTCAATCCAAAGGCCTCCATATAAGAAAAACTTGTAATTACATCGGCAGCAGAGTATAACATTGCTAGTTCATCAATATTATTAGTGCGTGTAATTCCTGTAATACCATCTGGCAAGTTTGCTATCTGTTTTTGTGTCATACCAACAAGTAAAATTTCATATTTATTGGATAAGACTTTCCTCAATTCATAGTAATCAGATAAACCCTTGTTGTCATCCCACATAGTCCCTATACCCATTAGAACAAACTTATTAACCAATCCATATTTTTTACGAATATGGCAAGTGTCATTTCTTGGATAAAATACATCTAAATTTATTCCGTTAGGTATTATATGAAGAGGATATTTAGATAAATAAGACTCTCTTATAATGCTTCCAAGCCATTCAGAAGCAGATACAACCGTTATGTTTTTTGGTAATGTGAACAGACTTTTTTTTTCTCTGTAGTTTTTTCTTGAATTATCTATAAAAAGTGATTTCGGATAACTTCGTGTTAAAGGGCAATCATAGCATTCACTCTTCCATTTTTCACAACCTGCCATAACAAAGTGAGCGCAATGACCAGTCATTGTCCAGCAATCATGCAACGACCAGACTACAGGAATATCCGACTGTGAAAGGAAATTATAGAAGACTTTGATATTAAGGTAATAACCATGAATATTATGTAGTTGAATGATATCAGGTTTTATTTTTTGGATGTTCCTTACTAATTTTTTTGTGGCAAAATATGACCCAAAATTATGTCTGTCAAAAAGACGCGTTTTAATTACATGTAAATAGTTGTCAAATTTATTACCTATACGTATTAAATGCGATTTACTGGGACGCATTTCTCTGCCGTATGCAATATAACTTTCCCAGCCGAGAGATTGTGCAACTTGACCTAACTCCTCTGCTAATCTCCCTGTTGAGCCAATATTCGCAGTCACATTAATTTGAAGTAATTTCCTTGCCATAGAAAATATGAATCAGGATTTTTTTAAAGTGGTTTTGTAATATAATAACAACATAAAAGATCTTATCTTTCTCAACAAATCAATTCTGAAATATTCGTCAAGTAGTTTACGAATCTCATTATTTGTAGCAATTTCACTTATTTCATCGTATTCAAAAGCATCACTTTTGTCTATCTCTTGACAGCAATATAGTCTTTCACTTTTTATAGACTTCCTGTTGTTTTGTCCAGTACCATCAAATCCACAGTTTCGCACAAGTGAAGTTTTGGGGAACACGCATAATAAGCCCTCGTCGATTAATTTCAATGAAACAATTGCATCACCTGTCATGCGCATATTCTTGATTATCAAAATCAAACAAGTAATAAGACTTGGCCTTAAATATTTAAGATTTGGTTCAAGCTTTTCTCTGATATAACCTTCAGTACAACATTTTTCATATTCCTTATATTTATCTTCCCAAATCCCATATCCCCAACCACAGAATTCCTGAGAAAAATAGTGATTGTACTTATATGATTTGCTTATTGTTATTGGGAAATTGTACCCACAAACTGCAAATATGCTTTGATTATCCTTATATTTAACCAATCCATTATTTATAAAATCTAAAAAATTGGGAGAGAATTGATTATCGTCTTCTGAGAAAATAACTTTTTTATATCTCATTAAGACTATATTCATTGCATCTGTTTCATTCTTGTGCGGTCCATAATTAATAGAACGTCTAATAACGGTTATGTTTCTAAACCCAGCTATTGTGTCTAAATAATTGCTTATCATTTGGTAGCCTGCATAATGCGATTCATTCAATGGATAATCTAATGCTATGAATAAATCTGTATTATTTGCGTTTTTACATTGAGAGAGCGATTCTACACATCTGCGAAACAGATTATATCTGCATAAAGTAGTGATAAGTACAGGCGCTAGTGCTTTTATTTCGCTATTTGCTTCCATAAGAAATAATACTTAATACCTTATTCATTTCTTCAATTCCATATCTTTGATCAATAGGCAATGGAATCAGGCATTTAGTAAATTGATTTTCTATATCATTTATATCGGTCCAATCTAAAACATTTAGCCAGAATGTTGTTACATACACTTTGTTTTTAATTAACCGGTTTCTTAAATCAGAAACCGATGTTAAGAATGGATATACTAACGGGACCGTATTATCTGTTATTGATGGCAATTTAAGAATATTAATGTCTCCTAGTGTTTCATTTAAATAAGTATAATTTTCCCTTCTTTTTTGCTTTACAGACTTGTAGTCTATCGAACATAAAATCTGTTCTGTTAATTTTGACATTTTAAGTATAGGGTTGTTCATTAAGTTGTCCTCATTATTTCTAAACTCTGCATATCCTTCCTCTGCTGAACAATCTATTCTTCTCAGTAAATGTAACATTTTGTTATATGAATAATCTTGCGAAAAATTTTCATAAGACGAGATATTGGTATATAGATAAGCTCCATCTGATACCCCGAAAAATTTTCTGGCAGAATAAAATGTATCCAGACCATCCAATGCTTCTGCATAAAATGCTTGAGTATTGTCGACAATCAAATTGCTACCATATATATTTGCCAAAAGCTCTACATATTTCTGTTTTAGACCGAAGTAATTAATGTATAGAAAAGCTTCATTTGTGTTTAGTGGAAAATATTCAATTGGTTCGAAGTTAATATCGATATTATAAAAAGAATAAGCAATATGCAGTTTTTTTAGTGGCTCTAGTAGAACATCACAGGTATAGTATGGTATGTATATTTTTTTGTAACCTCTGGCTTTAAGAATGAACTCAAAACAGTTTCTTCCTGTATTAAGCCGGAGTGCATTTGTATGATAGTGCATACCTTTGTTAAGTTCCAAACTAAAATAACCGCCAATTTCCATCAGACAAGTGTGCATTTTGAAATTAAAAGATTAGTCTCCTCGGCCGAGTTAAACATTAAAACATCTATAATTGAGAGCCAAGGGACAAAATCGTTATTAAACTGTTTGTAAACGATTTGCCCTCTGTCAATAAAATGAAGATTGAAGCCATGTTTAATAAATTCTTCTTTAGAATAGAGCCCTGTACCTCCAGGTAAATTTACATAGTCAGTAGCGCTATTTAAACGTAAGATTTCATATAACCTTTCCTTTCTTCCAATTCCCTTTGTAAAAGGATATTTTTCTGATGAAAATTCCAGCTGCGTTTTTATACCTAGATAATCACAAACACTTTTGATACTAATATATGCTATTTCTGATATCTTGCTATTATTTTTTATATTGTTAAAGCAATCTTCAACTAATGGGAAAACAATACTGAAATATGGAGCTTTGGAATAGGCTTGGTAAATCATCTTAAGCGTTTTCTTTAGTGCGATTGGGTCATTTTTAATATATGTTTCAGAAATGAGTTTGTATGATGATGCACTTTCCAATTGTATCAAAAAAAAATGATCCTTACCATTGAGCAAAATTCTATTTCTATTTATCCAGCTCTGTTTCATGTATGTAACATCATCATAAAAGATGAACTTGTCAACCTGCGAGACTAACTGATAGAAACCAATGTATGGGAATGTGAATGGTTGGTTTATTGCGACTTTCATATAATTAAATAAATGACATCAATATTCAGAATCAAAGATTGTTTTGCTTTCCGAATTCCTTTATTTTACTAATGATATATTCTACTTCAGAATCAATCAGCCTTGGATGCAGTGGTATACTTAAACAATCTTCGTTTAAAATCTCACAATTGTTTAATCTGACATCCATTTGATTGTATAGTTTATTCATATGTAGTGGATGGTACCTGAGAGTAGTATATATTCCATTATCCAAAAGAAAATGGGCCATTTCATCTCTTTTTGCTATCCTTAGAGAATATGTAAAATAGGAGTGTGTATCTCCTACATTGGCTTCAGGAGGTCTTGTGATCCATGGAAGATTTTTAAATTCAGCTTGATATGTATCCCATACTTTTTTTCTTGTAGCTTGTAGTATATCAATTTTTTCTAATTGAGCCAAAGCGATACCGGCATTAATATTTATAGGCAACATCTTTATGAATGGCTCAGAGATGTTGTACTCCCACCATCTGTTTTTACCAGAAGCATTGGCAATAGCCGCTTCAAAACCAGATTTTCCAATACCACAATACCTCAGCATCCTTGCACGTTCAAGCATCTCTTGATTTTTAGTCGCAATACCACCACCTTCACCAGCAGTCAGATTTTTAACAGCATCAAAACTGTATATGCCAACATCTGTAATAGAGCCACATAATTGCCCTTTGTATGTAGAACAAACTGCATGCGCGGCATCTTCAATTATTGGAAATCCAAGTTGTCTGATTGGGTCAAGATCTACTGGTAACCCGGCAAAATGAACAACCATAATGGCTTTTGTATTCTTGTTAATCTTTGGTATTATTGTTTCCGCAGTTACGTTCATTGTATTAATATCAACATCACAAAATACGGGTTTCATACCAGCAAGAAGTATCGCCTGAGCACAGGATACCCATGTAAATGAAGGAATAATAATCTCTGAACCCTTTGGAAGATTTAATAATGTCACCGCAAGATAAAGTGCGTTTGAACCACTATCCACCATTAGGAAGTTGGGAATATCAAACTTCTTTTTAAACGCATCCTCAAATTGATCGACAATCTTTCCAAGGCCGATCCATTGTTGCTCCATACATGAAACAACGTTTTGAATTTCTTCTTGTCCAATTTTTGAACCAAATACTGTTATCATATACTTTTTGTTTAAATTTTTTGTTTCGTAAAATAATCTGAGAAATCATCGGTGTGCTCGTCGTTCTGACTTGATGTCCAAGCAGGTGATGGCATGTTAAGGACAAAAGCCTCTCCGATACCAATATTCTGAATAATAGCCGATATACCAGTCTCGATTATTATTGACATATAGTTATAATCTTCTCCACTGAAATATTCACAATATGTCCCTTTCTCTTTTGTTATAACTTTTATATTACCCTTTATACATGTAAAGCAACCGGTTCTGATATAGTGCAAATGAGGTCCTTTTGAGGCTCCTTCATGAACTACGGTTAAATATACCTGCTGAGGCTCTTTCCCTTCTTCATGAAATTTATCATTTATATTATATATTGGGACCAAATATCCGTTTATATTACCCTTATTGTCCTTTGTATCGATTTTTTTATTCGTTTTTGTTCTCATTCTATATTTACTTGTTTGATTAATTACATAACTAGTGAATTATAATATTGATAATGACGAGTCTGTGCAAATATTATTTATATTATATGAATTATAGGAAAAAGGGATCATAAACTTTACTGTAAGCATAAATGGCACATATTTAAATATAGAAATATCCCCATTTTTAAGCACCAGCATTAAACGTCTTCCGGACTTATCGCTGATAGACATGTAAAATAAAAAAAGAATAATACCTAGCCTTTCTTTGTGGAATTTCCCTTTTTCGTTCCGAAAGATATCAGATAAGGATTTTATATCAATCTCAGAAATAATATCTGGTAACTTGTAGGAATATCTTTTAAGAAAAGTCTGGATATTGCCTCTTTCCACCTGATTATGAATAATCCGGTACGGTATAGGTTCTATTCCCAAGCTTTCACATACTCTTCTTAAATACAACGTTTTCGGTAATGTGGCAAAAAATACCCCGTTTTGCATTAGCCTTGAAAATAATTCATAATCCTGAGTGCTATAACATTTTTCGTTGTACAGAGGAGAGAATTCCGCAATCATTTTACTCCTAATTATACAAGCACCATGAGAGATAGGTGTCTTATACAATGCATCTGTCTCTAATCTGATATGGTCCGTCGGATATTTTTCTATCCTGTTTTTCCAGAACTTACCCCCAAATGATCTCATCCATGAACTGCAAACACCAATCTCAACATTATTTTCCATGAAGTAAACTAAGGTCTCAATTCTTTCTGGTACAGATATATCATCAGCATCCATCCTTACTATATAATCTCCTCTTGAGATCACGATGCCTCTGTTTAAAGAGGCAGCTAAGCCAATATTGCTGGTGTTTTTTAGGAGAATGATTCGATTGTCTGCTAACTCATACTCTTTCAATATATTCCATAAAAAATCATTGTCGGGCTTATCAAGTATAATTATGAATTCGAAATTACTGAAGGTTTGGCCAAGTATAGACTCAACGGCCTCTCTCAGCCATATTTCTTTTTCTCCGTATACGCTCATCAACACTGTAACGAATACCTTGTCAGATATTTTGTAATTCATTTATTATGTACTTAATGATTGTAAATTGCTTTATATATTTTTTGCGCCTCCTTAAAATAATTAAAATGTTCTTTTGCAACTTCCAATCCTTTTTTCCCGATTAATGAGGCACATTCATCTGTTAATGCCAAATATATTTTTTCTGCAATATCCTCAATATTATCTGGTTCTGCAATATATGCACTTTCTCCATCCTTCAAGAATAAAGATATATCACCGACTCTTGTCACGACTACAGGATTGGATGTTAGTAAGTATTCTCCTAATTTCGTGGGGAATCCATTTTTCGCCTGAAGATTATCCGGGCGTGCCAAAACAAGAGCCGATGCATTTTTTAATAGTTGAGGCATTTCCAGTACTGATACTTCACCGGTATGAATAATTCTATCCTGAAGGGAGTATTTATTAATAAGATTGATATTTTTTTCTTCATCGGCTTTATAATTATAGATTCCCATCAACAATAATTTTATATCACCAATTCTTTGACTCACAATGTTGAACGCCTCGATTAAATCGTCAACCCCATCCTTTTTATTAACAATAGAACCGCAATAAGCAATATAACGGTCTATGCTGACTCCTTTCTTTAAATTCTCGAATCGTGAAGTATCAACGATCATATTCACTGTATGAATCACGCTGGCCGAAACTCCTTTGCCTATATAGAATTCCTTTAAAGGAGATGATATGACAAAAATTCCCTTAATTTTTTTTATGCTATAATAGTATAATCTAAACATTAATTTAACATGCAGAGATTTGCCAGCCATCCACAGACCGGGATGCTCTGTCACTTCATAATAGATATTTAGATTTCTAAATAAACTAAAGAGAAACAAGAATTCGTTGGAGCCAAATAAAATTATATTATCATTTTTTTTTCTCTTCATCAAAGAAGAAAGAACCCAAAGAATTTGTTGTCCGTATTTAACATATTTATTAGTATTGAACTTCTTATTCTCCCATAAGTAATGGAATGTAACATTTGGATAAACAGCATTGACTTTCTCCTTTTTTTGGTTAGGTCTGAGAAAGTATACATTGGTTGTAATTCCAATTTCTGAAAAGCCTTTGATAAAAGCAAGGAAACGATTTAGTGTCGCAGTATTGGGATCGTATTCGTCTCTGTAAACATGCAAGATTTTCATTGGCTACAATATTGAATGATAGTTTAAATATAAAAGAGCAAAACGTTCGCTCATGGCAAAGCTATAGAACTCTATCCCAAACATTAATAATATGCATGATGTATAGGCATATTTAAGTATTATATTTTTCTCCTTGTTAATGATATATATGCTCCCTACAAGAAACGGGAATCCTAAAAAAAAATACAACCTGGACATAAGCCCTATTGAAGGAGCTAGCATTACAATAAAATACAGAATAGAAAGTTTAATCAAAAGCGATTCTCTTTTTGTTAATGGCTTAGTTAACGTTTTAATATTTAAATACAACATGAATAATAGCAATAAATAGGATAATTGTCTAAGTCCTGAAATCTTTTCATTAACTAAGTAAGTCTCATATCTGGAAAAATAAGAGGTCGAAATAGTTAATTTTACTAATTCATTAATTCTTTCAGGAGATATAGCTGATATAAGTGAGAAAGAGATAATCACTACGATAAGTAATCCAATTTCAAATTTTGAAAGTTTATTTGGAGTAATAAAAATTGCAGGAAGGAAAATCAATGCACTGGTATGGAAAAATGATGCACCTAACATCAGTAGTATATATCGTAATTTACTGCCATTTTCTAAAAAATACAATCCGTAAATAAACGCTGATACTGCTATACTATTACGAATACCAGACATGTTACCAATAAACATTGATTTACTTATAAATAAAATAAAAAAAGCAAAGGCCCAATAAGTAACAGGAATATAATTTCTAAATAAAAAATATAATGCGCCACAAAATAGTAAAGCTATGAAAACCAATAACATTCTATAAGAGGGCATGAAATAAACGAGCCAATAAAATCCCATTTCAACTGTATTTGCATTAGCGCTTCCTCCTGAATGAAAATAATTGAAATATTCCTCATATGAGGAGTAATCCCCCCCATAGTCTACCCTTAGCGCCATGAATAAGAATATTAATAATATACAGAATAATAACTTAAAATTATTCTTATTAGGATTATATGAAGGGAAGGCACATAAAATCATAATTATTGCTAAGAGGCTAAAATATACTAACATAAAAAGTTATTTGGAAAGTGTTTTTTTATTCTTGATTTTTTTGATCAATTCTTTTAGAAATTGAATCTCATCGTTTGTTACAATTTTAAGAAGGAAAAGTGACCATATATAACCGCCTATTAATAAAAGCTTGATAAAAATACTGATAATTACACCGAAATTAATAAATGAACCTGCATAATTAAAGACTATTGCTAATAATAATATTAATATAAATGAGGAGTAGTTGAATTTAACAGGATACACCTTTGCGACAGCAATAAAATAGCAGATACAGATAATGATAACTGAGATCATAGTTGCCGTGGCCGCACCCATTCTACCATAATTTGGAACAAGTAGGAAGTTTAAAACTATATTAACCGAAGCAGAAAAGACCCATATAATTGTAATTATCCACGTTTTCTTTACAATCTGAATGCCCTGTACGATAATACCAGCTAGCCCAAGAAATAGGAAAGAAATAGAAAGTATAAAGGTTACATTCTGACTGCCATAAAAACTTTTATCGGCAATAATAATAATAGCTTCACGTGTCAATAAAGATATACCCAGAACTACAACAGAGAGACCAATAAAAAAAATTCTGGAGAAATCCGACAACGTTTTCTTCAACTTTGCCGGATTATCTATCTGTTCATATATGAAGGGGCTAAAAGCTTGTTTGACAGGCTCAGTAAATAACATAGGAATAATGGAAGCAAATTTGGCCCCTAGTGAAAATAAACCAACATCATCTATAGTCTGGTATTCCTGTAAAAACCACCGGTTACTCATGTTCAGAATTAATGATGACAAATTTGCAGGTATTAAAAATACTGAAAAACTAAGCATAAGACTTAGTTGCACAAACGAGAAGCCTATCTTATATTGCTTTCTTGAATAAATACTTAGGAAAATAAACTGGAGAACATTGCCAACCAACTGTCCGTATAAAACACCATATACTCCTAACCTATAAAATACAACAAATATAATTGTAGCAGAAACTGTTAACAAGAATCCGGCTAAACTGACAGATATATATTGCTTAGGAAGCTGCCGTATTTGTAAATTTGCGAGAGGAATCTTTATAAGAACAAAAAAAATGGTTGAAACGGTAATCAATAAAAGAGGTAACTTACCGACATTAGCATTTAATATGACCCGGGAAAACCAATCGGCGTTGGTAAAAATCATTATTGTGAATGTAACAGCACAAAATAATGTGAATATCTGCCCGGTTGCGTATAGTTTTTTTCTGTAATCAGCATTATCAGTGTCGAAATATATCCTTCCGTAACCATTAGAAACTATTAATCCAAATAATATTCCTAGAAAGGCTGCTATTAGATTAAGTAATTCCAATACACCATAATCACTGGGAGTTAATATGGTAGTATAGATTGGAAGTAACAGAAAGGAGGCAAACGCACTTAAGATGTTACCAAGAGAATATATAGAGATATCCTTAAATAGTTTTAACATTTAATTTTCTCTTAATCAACTTCATAAATGCCTCAATGGAACCTTTTTTGTAATAAAATGTGCTTTCAACGGGTCTGTATCCCAACTCTAAGGGTATTTTGGTCAAATGAGGTATGAAAATAAGAATCACCATAAAAACATACCGAATTTGGGTGTTTTTTTTCAGCCATTCCAACATTTGAATATTCATTTGTTTATGGAGCCCTAGCATCCGATAATCGGGATGAGTATAACTATCAAGTGTCAAAGCTTCGTTATCGTTGAATTTCAATTGTTTTCGCATTGCATCGCTGTAATACTCATTTTTGCATAACCAACGCGTATAAGCCAATCGGTTATTAGTTGTATCGAGGTATGCAAAACATAAATAGTAGCCAGACTCAAATGTGTGAACGATTTTATTTATTTTCCCCGGAATGTTATCGTATAACTTTGCGAATAAATCCAGATCCTTTTCTGTGGGTAAATAAAACTGAAATTGAGGAATAGAGTCGAAATTTGTGTGTTTTTCTTTGTCAAATGACATTAAATCCAACTTATAGAGCCTTACTCCCTCTATAAAAAGCCCAATAGTATTATAATATAATTTTGTGATGAATTTCATTTTCGAAGAAATTGTAAAATTGCTAATATAAGCTTTTCGCATTTATTGAGATAATAGAGACTTTTTCTTGAAGGTTGAAAAATATTGACTTGATATAATAAATTAAATGAGTCAGTCATCTCAAATTTCCAGGAATAACGTCCGGTTCCCATATCAAAAATTTTCCAGCGGGGCTCTGCTATATTATGTTCAAAAATCATATAATTAAATATCTTACCTACAGATAATCGCTGGTATTTTGGGCTATAAGCTGTTATCCCTGAGTGAAAGATATTGTTAAAAACATATCCGGTATAAAAACATATTATCTCGTCGTCGTTATCTTCATCAACCAGCAAATATGTGATTTGGTTAGGATTATTCGTATATAAAGAATTGATAAAAGAGTATGTTTTAGGATCTTCAAATGATGAATGCCTTTGTGTTTTTCCTTTGGAGTTCAGGTGTGTTTTTTCAGCGATATGAATCTTTGAGATTTTATCGATGACATTTTCACTCGTTACTATCATTTTATACTTTACTTCACGTTGGAATTTGTTAAGATACTGCTTTAGTTTTTTTGGAAGAAACACATTTGTATATTCTTCATAAGATGAGTATTTAGTAAAGTCAATATATGGATTTTCAATTAGATAGTATAAATCTTTATTGTAATTGCTAATAAACAGATAATGAGCAAGTATAGTGTGTTGTGAAAAGTGTGTTAACCATATTTTGTCATATTTTTCACTGTTTTTCTGTATAACAGAGAAGATAAGTGAAAGAACCTTCACAGGATCTACCTCCGATACTATATCTATCAGGAAATCTGAGTAATCACCCGGAGCTAAAAATACTAACTCGCGATATGTGTATAAGCGACTTCTGGTTTTTTCAATTTTCAAGGGAGCAATGCCTGTGACTTTGCCATTATTATAAATTACTATAATGAAAAGTGTTGCCGGATTTTTATCTGAAAGGTTTTCCCACCACAAGAAATTATAATGGAATGTAGAAGTATAAGTTGTTAGACTGGAAAGTTTTTCAATTCTTTCCCAATCCTCCTTCAATGATTCAAACTCAGCAAATGTTTCAATTATTCGATATTCCATATTCTATGGCATAATTATCTCATAGCTACCTATTTGGATATTATCAAATATCCAACAACCATTTTTAAAGATGCCTTGAATTTCTTTCGCAGATTCTTTATGCAATATTTTTGGATAACTTGATTTTATGGAAAGTAAAGGTTCGTCATATATCCCTTTATATACTATAGTAAAGTTAGTTTCATCCTTTACATCTATTGAAGTATGAATGTATGATTCGTAATAGTGTGCTATATCACTGCATGTGGCATACCAAATATCTTTTCCTCTTAAAAAGGCATATATAAGATCAAGTGAAAATATATCATCATATACACTAGGTGTTTGTCTTTCTCCATCTGTCCTGAGACTTTGAAAATGTTCCTGTACAATAATAGGGAGCCTCTTGTTATATAAATAGTCCAGATATTTGACAGGATCACTGTACTTGTTATCCATACCCAGTATGTACTTTAAGCCCTTTTTAACCGTCTGTTTTATACCGGTACGAGGAGGTATGAAATAGTTTTTGAATATGTCTCCACAAACGTTGGTAGGAATTAAAACGATATTCAATTCATGATCGAAAATCAAATCATTTTTGTCTGTCACCTTATTAATCATACTTACATCCAGTGCCCACCACTTTGCCTGAATTTTAGATATTATCTCTAATGCAATCTGATTGTACCTGTAAGCAGGGAATTTTCCCCCATTAAATATGTGTCCGGTTTCTTTTTCAAATTGGGATACGGCCATAACGATGGAATCTAATCCCTCTCTTTCCAGATAACGACATTCGGACGTATGCTTATCACCATGAAATGCAGTTTCGAAGTGATCAGAAATTTTTGCAATAAAAGATAAAAAATCAGTACTATTAACCTGATTTATAAAAATTTTGTATCCTTTATCTTTTGGAATATAATTAGGTGAAGATAAAGGCATAAATATTGTGCCTTTGATTTCGGGATATTTCTTTAGGATTTGGTCACTAAAATACGTATACAAGGAATTTGGAGCATCCATCAAATAACCCCAATCATTTTGTGCAGTTATATCTCCGTTACAACTTACTGCGACAGGAACCATATCATCAATCATCAAAGAGCAAACAGATTGACTATCACAAAAATATTTGCATTTTTCTATCATTTTTTAAGAGATAATCACTTTTAAGTTAAAAGATATTAAAGGGAATGTATGTGTTCAATAAATTGAGTGTAATTTTTACTGAAGTTAAAGTTGTTGATAATTATGTTTTTCCGATACTCTAAAATGTCATTGTCATTAGTTCCGGTTAGTGCTAATTTGTTTTTTATTGCTGCAGCAATGGCATTGATGTCATTATCAACAAATTCTAACTTCAAATCAAAATAGTCATTCAAATATTTGTAATGAGGTGTCTTAGATAAAATTATTTCCTTTTTTTGCAACAGCATTTCATGAATGAAAGTTGATAATCCATCTTGTTCAGAGATTTGAATGAAGAAATTTGAACGATTTTCAATTATCCGAATATCATTATATGAGACAAATGGGTGGTCAACAATTTTCACAATGTCATCTATCCCTGTATTCAAGATTATTTTCTCAATTTTTGCCCGGAAGATCTTATCTTCAACATTGCCTGGCCATAAGTATAGAGTAAAATTTATAAGAATTTTGGGAGACTCTTTTTTAATTAATGCAAGTGCTTCTACAACCAAATCTTGCCTATGGCACGTAATTATTGATCGGGGCCAGAAAACAATAATTTTTTGATCAGAAATACCAGATAGAAAATTTCTAACAAAATCAGATTCAATAACATTCACTGGAGGTATAAAAAAACTATCGTTTAATCCCCAAAAAAACATTAGCGTTTTACTATTTGGAAACAACTTTTCAATTTTCTCCTTGCTAGAGAACCAATTGACCTGGATATAATCAGATCTTATAAAGATTTGCCTGATGATTCTTCCTTCTAAAGTTTTTGTCTGAGAAAGGTTATAAACATCTATACTCCACGGAACAAAAATCTTAGTCTTAGCCTTCACAAATATTTGAAGAAAGAGTAAGAAAATTCCAATTTCTCCCTGAATCAACAAAACATTATATCTTTTCCCAAATATGCTATACTTTAAAAGGAACAGTATGTATTTTATGCAACTAACTAAATCACTTCTTCTTACTTTAGGAAAAGGAATAAAATTTATGTTTTCATAATCATCCTCGGGAAGGTTAAATGAATGACATAGAAAATCAACATCAAACAATGTCTGTCTATTAAACTGTTCTATGATAGGGATAATATTGTGCCCATACCCGGGGCCTATCATTAGAAGTCTCTTTCTTCTCATAATTGTCTATTTATGAGTTTCAGGTAATCGTCCCAATTACCCACATCCTTCCACGATTTCTCACTTACAGGAAATACTCCTACACGACCACCTCTCTGGGAGACATCTTCAATTAATTGTGTGATATGATACATTCGGTTATTTGGTATCTCATCCAACAAATGCGGATCAAGTATGTACATTCCACTGTTTATCTTAAATGTAAGTTCGGGCTTTTCGACCAACTTAAGAAGTTTTCCATTGTCTCCAGTCTCTATTGTTCCATAAGCAATTGGATAAGACTTCAATGCTGCTACTATTGTAATTTCGTTATGGTTGTCCTGATGGTATTTAAGAACTTCAGAATAATCTTGTTCTATTAGGATATCACAATTACTAACAAAAAAGGGATCCTTTATCTTGCCTTTTAGTAAGTACAAACTACCTGCTGTTCCCATTGGCTTATCTTCTCTGAAGTAATTTAAATTATATGGTAAGTTTTGGTTCTTCAGATAGTACTCTATTAGTTCAGCTTTATAATTTACTGAAATATAAAATGTATCACATCCATGGTTATTGAAACGTTCGAAAATTTCTTCAAGAAAGGTCTTGTCATTTATAGGTATAAGTGGCTTAGGCAGAATGTTTGTCAATGGTTTTAAACGAGTCCCAAAACCACCTGCCATTATAACGACGGGTAAATTAAATCTAAACAGAGGTCCTTTCTTAGTTTCGCCAAATAAATCTTCCCAAAAATATACCTTTACTAAATTATTCTGTTTATCTACAACTGGCATAATTTCTGCCCGGAGCCTTAACATGATTTTCCTGACATCCTCTTCTTTTTGATCGGGTTTAGCAAGAATGTACTTTTTCCGCATTATTGATGAAACCTTATCTGAAAGATTATGGCTTTTTATCAATGCACGTTGGATATCTCCAATAGAAAGAAGCCCCAGAAATTTATCATTTGAGATAACAATCAGCAGTTTCCTGCGGATTTCATCCATTTGTTTCATTGCAGAAAGTATGGATTGATCAGATGATATTAGTAAAGTTGATATTTCTACACTCATATATTATATCATTTATAATCCGAATCTTTGCCCCATATTTTTTCAAATCTGTTATTTTCCATCTCCTCTTTAAAATCTTTTAAATAACTTATATAATCGTAACGAGGTACATAACCTAATTCACTAATTGTCCTGGATACATCAAAAATGTACTGTGGAGAATCAGGCTTATCAGACCGATAGATTTTTTTTGAACGTTTTGATGGGGGGGAAAAGACATCAATTATCCCTTGCACCTGTTCCTCCCTAGATATACCTATACCAGTTCCCACATTAAAAATACCTCCCTTTGAATTGGAAGACAACACTTTTTCAATTATTTGGGTACAATCTTTTACATAAATCATGTCCCTAAGCCTATTTGGATCACCCCAGACTTCAATATCCTCACCATTAATTGCCTGCTTCATTATCATACGAGCACCCTGCCACCGTTCAATACCATCAACAAAATACTTTGGATTAGGATGATACAGATATATATTTGGTAATCTTAAAGCAAAATATTTAAAATCATATTTTACAGAATAATGCTTGATTAAGTTTGAAGCTGCAGTCTTAGTTATAGAATAAACACTATGATCGTTGTTTAACGGAAATCTGCTTATACTATCTTCTTTAATTGGAATGCTGCTCCCAAACAGATAGTCAACATCTGACATTGATTGGGAATAAATAAACCGGTCAACTTTTACAGCTATGGCATATTGAAGAATATTAAGTGTTCCAGTAATATTAACATCTATATAGACCTGAGGATAATAACCATCCATTCTTGCAGGTAAATAACCGGCTAAATGGATAATTGCATAGATTTCTTCAGTCGGAAGGATTGAAAAGGTTTCATAACGGGTAATATCAACCGGGTAATAATCAATATTATTCTCTTTAAAAAAACCATTATCATTTTTTCTTTTTCCAACAGCAATAACATTATAGCCCATTTCAGCTAAATGTAATGATGTATAAACGCCTACTCCTCCAGTGGCACCAAAAACCACAATATTTTTTTTCTCTTTCATAAATGAGTTATTCATGTTGTTTGTATTGTTAGGTTTAAGTAAATATTATAGATTCAACATATTGAGTAATCTTGTCTCGTGTTATTTTCAAGTCTTTAATATTGTCGCCAGATAAAATAAATTCACCATATCTATTATGGCTGTTCGTTATTTTTTTTATAATATCACCCTTCTTAAGATTTAAATAAAAAAGGGCAACAGCAGGAAACAAATTTTGGATTTCGTCTTGAGTTATAAATTGATTTACTTTTTTTTCTAATGGAAAATTAAAATAATGGACCAAAGAAGCCTTATTATTGGATGTGTAAGTTGCTTTCTGCCCGAGCGAAACATTTATCAGGAAATTTTCCATATTAACACCAGTAGATAAAGGTACCAAGTGTGATGTGATATAATCTCCTCCAAGTCTTGGACTTGTTTCTATAACAAAAATTCCTCTCTCATTAACTTTTAATTCTGTATGAGAAGCACAATTTTCAAAGCCTAAGGATTCAGCAATTTTGGAAATTATTACATTAATCTCATCTTTTACGCTTTGTGTTAAATTTGCAGGTTGAAGATGTCCAAGTTCTACATTATATGGAAGAGGTGTTGTTATTTTTTCTGTATATTGTAATATATGTGATTTTCCATCAAAATGTAAGCTTTCAATGCTATATTCTTGCCCTTCAATATATTCCTCTACTAATATTGTATCCATTTTTGTGAATTGCACCGATTCTTTAAATGCTATATTGATCTCGGTAATATTATTGCAGAATATCACACCTTTGCTACCTGAATTATCTCTGGGTTTTAAAATTAAAGGGAAATGAAATCCTTCAATTTCTTCAGGCGAACGGATAAGTTTACCTTTCGCACAAGGAATTTTCCCTTTTATGAAACATTCCTTCATTAGAAATTTATCTGTCGAACACCTTGCTGTTGAAACGGTATAAAAGGGAAGGTGAAGAATCTCAGCAATTCTTGCCATCATTACCAACGGTTTATCAGTTGCGGCAGTAATGATCCCTGAAATTTTATATTTTCTGGCAATTTCTAATGTTTTGTCAAAATCTTGCCCACCAACTACGACAAAAACATTAACTATATCTTTACAGCTCGCATTAGAAGAGGGATCAATGCCAACTGTAAATAAGCCCATGCTTTTACATTGCTCTATTATAGACTTTTGTAATGGACCAACACCAAATATCAATATAGATTTTTTATCCATTTATAGCTTTATCTAATGTTTCTACTATAAAATCGATTTCATCGAATGACAATGATGCATACATTGGTAATGTTATCTCATTGTCTGTAACATATTCTGTTTGGGGAAGAATGGCATTGTTGCCCTTGTATATTGAAAAACGATGGATAGCAGGATAATGTACACTTGTTTGTATTCCTGCGGAATGCAATACTTCCCGAACCCTGTCTCGCTTGATTTCTGATGATGATTTGAGAACAACAGGCATTATGTAATTGGATACAAACTCAGTATTATCTGCGAAAGGAATAATTATCCCATTTATTTTCGACAATTGTTCTACATATCGTTGACGTACCAGAATTCTCTTTTCCAAATCTTTCTCTAACTTATTCATTTGTACGACAGCTATAGATGCTCTAATGTCATCCAGTCTGAAATTATAACCCAAGTCTACTATGTCATAAGAAGTAGCATGACCGCTTGCTCGTTGATAAGACATTGTTGTCATTCCATGTGAACGCAACAAACGAGCTCTAGTTGCCATAGCTTCATTGTTTGTAATTAGCATACCTCCTTCTCCCGTGCTTATGTTTTTATTTGAAAAAAAACTGAAACACCCCACATCTCCAATAGTGCCAAGTTTCTTTCCCTTGTATTCCGATAAAGGACCGTGGCAGGAATCCTCAATTACTTTTAAATTGTGCTTTTTAGCTATAGCCATTATTTCATCCATTTTTGCAGGGAAACCTCCCATATGAACAACAATAATTGCTTTTGTCTTCTTTGTTATCAGTTTTTCAATAATATCCGGATTGATATTAATATGATCCGGTCCTGCAATATCGCAAAATACCGGCGTGGCACCTACATATTTAATACAATTTACAGAAGCAGCAAATGTTAAAGAAGGACATATAATTTCATCGCCTGGTTTTATATCGCAAATAATACATGCTAAATGGAGAGCATCTGTACAATTTGATAAACTTACTGCATAATTAACATGAAACATTTCGATAAATTGTTTCTCCAATTCTTCACATTTAGGACCTGTTGATATCCACTTGGAATGGATAGTATCTGTTACAGCCTGGATCTCTTCTTCACCAAAATTAAGTTGAAATAATGGTATCTTGTATTCCATAAAATTATCTTTTAAACATTATAAATATCAGATTTATAGTTTTTTAAATTATTTTTATCTATAAACCACTTTATTGTTTCATGAAGCCCTTCTTCAATTGAATATGATGTAGTATAACCAGTTAATTTTTTTATTTTGCTATTGTCTCCCCAGAGACGAAACACCTCTGATTTTTCTGGACGAAGCCTTATTGCCTCTTCAATAAATTTCACATCAGATTTCATTATTCTCGCTATGAGGTTTAAAGTGTCTGACATAGATATTTCATAATTACTGGCAATATTAATTTCTTGACCAATAGCAGCATCGCAGTTGGCCAGTTGGATAAAGCCCATACACGTATCTTTTACATAATTAAAGTCACGAGTAGGAGTTAAGTCGCCTACTTTGATCTCTTTTATACCAGCTGCTATTTGCGTTATAATTGTTGGAATTATTGCACGAGCAGATTGTCTGGGTCCATATGTGTTAAAGGGTCTTACAATTACAACCGGCAGGTTAAATGAATTATAGAAACTAAGTGCAATAGCATCAGCCGCAATCTTAGTTGCAGAATATGGTGATTGTGGTTGTTTAGGATGCTTCTCATCGATAGGAACATATTGTGCAGTGCCATATACTTCCGAAGTAGAAGTAATAAGTATGCGCCTTGTCCCATTTTCTTTAGCTGCCTGACAAATGTTCAGTGTGCCATTAATGTTAGTATCAACATAACTGTCTGGAGCATTATAAGAATAAGGAATTGCTATAAGAGCTGCCAGATGAAATATTATATCAACACCTTTAGTAATTTGTTTGCAATAATTTGGATCCCGGATATCACCTAAAATCACTTCTAGTTTAGGGTGATTATTTCCCTCCAGCCAACCCCAGCTGTTAAAAGAGTTATAATAGCATAGTGCTCTTACAGAATAACCTTTTTCCAACAACATTTCGGTCAGATGTGACCCGATAAAGCCGTCAGCCCCTGTGACTAATACTTTGCCATTCATTTCTATTGTATTTCATT
>Ga0074193_1001719_pt1 | contig 24366 bp, 24 predicted proteins | sample EPASupsiteHSE605_FD_64523 | JGI IMG/M metagenome (GOLD analysis project Ga0074193, IMG submission 64523) | Bioremediated contaminated groundwater from EPA Superfund site, New Mexico - Sample HSE6-05 | ecosystem: Environmental > Aquatic > Deep subsurface > Groundwater > Contaminated ... | reverse complement strand
CCCGTCTTCGGTGTTGTAAAGATACAGATTAAGATGAAAAAAGTATCTTTTTATTGTGGTATGGCAATGATTTTTTCCTTAAACCGGTGAAAAATCGTTGCTTCGTCCGGAACATTCTTATCCACTACCATTCCGGCTTGTATCAGTGTTTTATTTCCGATATGTATGTGGGGAATAACTGTAGACCTTATCCCAAAACGGTTGTTGTCGCCTACTGTAACATGTCCGCACAACAAAGCGGTGGAAAGGATATTGTTATTCCCTACTTTGCAATCGTGGCTGATCATTGACTGGCTTGTTAGAAGATTAAAATCACCTAACACGGCCTTTGGACCAATAATACACTGTGGATTGATAATATTGCCTGTTCCTATTTTAGCCGTACTTGCAATGATTGCGGAAGGATGAATTAAATTGATAAAAGAGGCGCCCTTATCACGCAATATTTCAATTTGTTTTAGTCGGAATTCCGGATCCGATATCCCTATAACAAAATAGTCGTTGTCCTCTATTTTGTATGAATCTATATCTCCCAGAATGGGAAGGGTTAATCCGTATGCTTCGTAATATTTTGTTTTGTTATAAGCGTACTCGATGTATCCTTTTATTCTTAAATTTTGAGATTCGGCAAAATCGGTATCCACAAGATAGGATGTGATTTCTGCTGCTACAGCTCCGGTTCCAACGATTATTATATTTTTCATTTTGTAGACATTTCATATATATCATACTCGTCAAGCTCAAATAACTCTCCGTGGCCTGCGCATATAATATATTTATTACCTTTTAATTTCTGAATTATATTCAATGATCTCAGGAGTTCTTCCTTCGATCCTGTCTTTAATTTTGTTATTGTCTTTTCATTTTTGATCAATGTGTCGCCTGTAAAAACATATTTATCTATTGTAAAACAAATACCGGCATCGGTATGTCCTCCGGTAGAGAAAAATGTTATCGCGTAATTCCTCCAGTCGAGCTTATAATTTAAATCTTCGATTCGTATACATTCCTGTTTGATTTCAAATCCCTTTTGATTATAGAACAGTGATAAATTTTTTTTGGAATCTTTAATCGCGTCTGCACAATTTTTGGAACATATGATTTTGCAGTTGTATTTATTATATAAAGCATCGCATCCCCAAATGTGATCAAAATGTTCGTGCGTCAATATAATATATTCCGGAGTTAATTCTTGTTGTAAAAGCCAAACCCGTACTTCTTCCATATCTTCTGTACCGGGGTCTACAACAATACAACTACCTTTTTTTACACTGTCGTAAATTACAAAGCAGTTGGAAGGAATAGGGTTATTGATAAATTGTTTGATTGTTACAGGCATTGTTATTCGGCAATATTGACACTCCTACCTCCATCCACCGTAAATTGTTGTCCGGTAATCCATCTTGACTTATCAGACAACAGGAAGTCTACAATTTCGAAAATATCCATGGGGTCTCCAACTCCGAGGGGATAGGATTTATTCATTTTGTCTGCAACTTGTGTGTCATCGAAAATTGCTTGGGTCATTTCTGTTTTAACAGCCCCGGGTAATACAGAATTCACCCTTACCCTTGGGGCTAACTCCATTGCCAGGCAACGCATCAATGAATCTAGCGCACCCTTTGTTGATGCGTATGTGCTAAATGCTTTTGCACCCCGGTTGCTGATATTGCTTGAGATAAAAACAACACTTTTAAGGGATTTCCCGTTAGCTTTGATACTTGTAAGCACTTTCATTATTAATGCTGCAGAGAAAATGTTTGTCTGAAAAGATGTGTTCAGGTTTTCTAAACTGATCATCTTAATCGGAAGCAATTTCATATAGCCTGCACAATGAACAAAGTGTGCTATTGAAATAGTATTATTCAGCATAAAATATTTCAATTCTTCTTCAAGGTTGTCCAACTTCGTAAGATCAAAAGCCCATATCAAACAATTATTAGAATGGTTGCATTCTTTTTTTGTCTGATTTAGTCTTTCTTCATCTCTTCCATGTAATACCACATTGTATCTATGGGATAGATTAATCGCAATTATCTTTCCCATCCCTGAAGAAGCTCCGGTAACTAAAACATAGGGTAAATTGTTATCCATCCAATTACATTTTTGAATTGATCAAATCGATTAGACCGCCAACCGTATTGGCTTCTAATATTTCTTTGGAATTTATGGTAATGTTAAACTGTTCGTCGGCAGAAGCTATAATTGATAAAATAGTAAGCGAATCCCATGCTTCAAATGATGTTAGTACATCCGATTGATTAATATTTTCTTCTTCCAATAACTCCTTTAAAAATTCTAAATATTTATCCATATTCTCAATAATTAATTATTTCGCAAAAGTTTAAATTCCCTGTTTTTAAGATTAAACTGGCCCAGGTAAGTCCCACTCCAAAGCCTGCCAGACATAATTGATATTCGTTATTCAACATTTCCGACCCTAAATTGTAAGTAATGTTTGTGGGTATAGATACTCCACTGGCATTGCCAAAGTTCTCTACAATATTGCAAGGCATTTTATTACGGTCCACCCCAATTTTATCGGCCAGTTTCTGAAGCATAAATCGATTGGGCTGGTGAAACATATAGTAGTCTACATCTTCTTTCGAAACAGAGGCTGTATGTAGCAATGAGTCGATCATTGGCGGAACTTCAGTTTGTACAAAATTAAAAACTTCGTCTCCTTTCATCACTAGATTGTCAAGCGACCTGAAGTTCCCATTTATATCTTCTTCCATGATGGCAGTCTCTGCAGATGATGGTAATCTAAAACCACCTGCCGGAATCATTAATGCATTGGCCCTGGTTCCATCCATGAATAAATTCCCATGTATGGTAAGGTTCTCTGAAGAGTTCTCAATAATTGTAATTGATGCTCCATCGCCAATAAGCGGATTGCTGTTACGATCTCTCTTGGATACCTTTTTACTTAGTACATCCGCATTTAAAAGTGCTACTTTTTTGATGGACGGTTGATCAAGTAACATGAATGCTTGTACTAAACCAATGATATATCCGGCACAACCTTGGTTAATGTCCATACATATCATGTCTTTTTTCATGTCGAGCAGTCCTTGAATTACATTACTCGTTGGCGGCATGAAGTAATCAGGCGATTGGGTTACCAATATCAAAGCATCTATCTCATCCTTGTTAACTTTACCCTGCTCAAAAAGATATTTCAGGCCGTAACTACAAAGATCGGAAACACAAACGTCGTTCTCTGCAATGCGGTGTTTATTGTATCCCATTGCCAGTTTCAGCTTCATAGATTTTGCCGAAGAAAAGTTGTAATTTTCCATCTCATCTTCGAACTTTACCTCTTTACTTGGCAGAACGGTTACTATCCCAGAGATTTTTTTATTATGAAATTTTAAATCCATTATTCAATTCCATTTTTTTTAAGCAACGCAATTATATTTTCAACAGATGAAAAGTTTTCTGGTAATACATCCATTCCATCAATTGAAATTCCAAATGTAGTATCTAATTCGTTTACCAGATTTATTACATCAAATGAATCAAGCATTCCATCAGCAATGAAATTATTTGACATACTAAAATCAAACTCAGGCCTTAACTCATTCAAAATTGAAATAATTTTCTCTCTCATTTTACGTATCTTTTTTTTAATAAAACATAGTTAAACATTTTTTCTGAATTAAATCCATAATGTTTATACCGTTTGATTGCATTTTCGTTCGAATCTAATACCCAGAATAGCTGTCTCTTGGTTTCTCTTCCTTTGTATTTGAAGTAATTAAATAATAGAGATCCGATTTTTTTATCTCTATGCGACGGATCAACGAACCAATACCTAAGGTACAGAGTTACACCAAATAATTCGTATATAATAAAACCAAGTATATTGTCTTGTTCCTTATATACTAAAATTTGATTCGATTCAATCCATTTTTCTAATTCTTCAATCGAAGGAATTTGTTCCGAATAATAATCAAAATATGTATTTAAAAGCCCGGCTATCTGACCACAATCTTCTAAACAGGCTTCACTAAGACCGGGAACCAGAAATTCTGAAGGAAAATCCAATGCTCCGATCCGGTTCATCCGGTGTAATGAAGTATATTCTTCAAATCCGGACGATAAAAATATACTTTTTATATTAAATATTGATTCGTTGCCAACAATATCTATTACACAATCGGTATCCTGATTAATATTTAAACCGGACAAAGACTCTTTTAACGAATCTGCACCCGTTGAAATATAGAATAGAGACGTAAATTGCGGCGTTTTTCTCAGGATGAAAATTGTTTCACCAATCTGAGTATGGTACATTTCCTTCTTTTCGATCCAAACAGAATGTTTGAATGTTTCAAGAAAGAAATTGGTTATAAATCCTTTTCTGTATTCTCTGACTTTATATATTAAATTTTGAATGTCTTGTAGCGACGTTAGCCTATTCATTGTTATTGACAATTCTATTATAATATAAACGATCTATTTTGCCATTAGAGTTCTGTTTCAATATGTCGACTTTATTATATTCGCTCGGTATCATATATTTAGGAATATGATTGGATATGAATTTTCTAAACTCAACCATATTTAACTCTTGTGATGTCTGGTAGAATAATACAATTTTCTTCAGTGTGCTGTTGTATATGACACAACAATTATCAATCATTTTACTTCCTAAAATAGCTGTTTCTATTTCGCCTAGCTCAATTCTGTAACCGTTATGCTTTATCTGAGAATCTTTCCGGCCAACATACATAATTTCCCCATAATTATTTTTGTATACCACATCGCCGGTACAATAGATAAATTCCGGATAATGATTGTTTAACGGGTTTTGAATAAATGCATTGTTCGTTTTTTCCCAATCGTTGTAATAGCCTAAAGCCAACGAAGTACCCCTAACACAAAGTTCTCCGTGTTCGTTTATACCGGCTATTTTTTTTGACTCATTCAAAATCAACACATCACTATTTCTACAAGGGAATCCTATAGGTAATGGTTCGTTATCGGCAAATTCCCTCTCAACAATATAGTATGTACAGTCTACAGTAATCTCTGTTGGTCCGTACAGGTTCGCATATCTGCATGCAGGTAAATATTTTCTCCAATAATTTAGATGCTTATTTGGCATTACTTCGCCGGCAAAGAATACATCTTTGAGATAAAGAGGTGTTTTTTTAGAAAAGATATCCAAGTTTGCTACGTTAATTAAAACGAAGGGAACCCAGAATACAAATGATATCTTTTCATTATTTAAGAAGTCTACCAGTTTAGCCGGGAATATAAAATTTTCTTCCGGAATAATCACTAAGGTTGCTCCGGTTGCATACATCAGGTAAATGTCTAATGTAGAATTATCGAAATAGAAAGGAGCTTGATTTCCTATAATTGCTGATGATTCTATCTTAAATGTGTCGACAGCCCAATCAATGTAATCAATTACACTTTTGTGAGAAATTACAACACCTTTAGGGGCGCCGGTTGAACCGGAAGTGAAGATTGAATAGACCGGATCTGTATCGATCTGCAGATTGTCAACCTCATTACAAATTGGGTAATCAATTTTGTTTTGGGCTAAGACATCTTCGATAATGAGAATATTTTTGTTGAAAATGGTTTTTAATTTTTCATAATTCTCTTTATCAGTTATAATTATCTCGGATTCCAACACTTCGATGATGGATTGTACCCTCGAAACAGGTGATTTCGTATCGAGTGGCACGTAAAAGTTTCCACTAATGTTAATCCCTGCAAAGGCTTGAATTGCTTTACATCCCTTTGAAATATAAACTCCAATCGGATTTTTTCTCACTTTCCCGGATATGATTTCGGATGCGATTATGTATCCGGAATTCAATAGTTCCGAAAAAGAGATTGCGTTTACAGAATCTTTTACAGCAATTTTATCCGGATATTTCTGAGCTGTTAATGCCAAATATTCTATTACCGACTTTTGCATATTCATGAAAATTATATTATTATTGATAATACCTTTTCTACATCATCATCTGATAGTGAATGATATAACGGCAGACATATTACACTGTTCGCTATTTTAGTCGCAACCGGAAGGTTCTCCGGATTCGCAGATTCAAGCCCTCTATAAGTTGAAAAGGTGCTTATAAGGGGATAGAAATACCTTCGTCCTAATACATCCTTTTCCTTCATTTTATTGTAAAGCTCATCTCTGCTCATCCCAAATTTCTGTTCGTCAATAAATATTGGAAAGTACGAATAATTATGTCGGATACCCGGGATGTCATTCATAAAAGTTATTCCTGAAATATCTTTCAAAGAGTTTCGGTATTTTTCTACAACTTTTTTGCGTTCTTCAATAGCGTTATCAACGTATTTCAATCCCAATAGCCCATAAGCCGAACGCACTTCGTCCATCTTTCCATTTATACCGGGAGCTACAACTGTAGTTTCGTCTGCAAAACCGAAGTTTTTCAAGTAATCGATACGCTGCTTCGTTTTTTCATCGCGGCAGATCAATGCTCCTCCTTCAATGGTGTTATATGTTTTTGTGGCATGAAAACTAAGGGTTGACATGTCTCCGGCATTAAGAACGGATTTGCCCTCTACTTCAACGCCAAAAGCATGTGCCGCATCGTAAATAACTTTCAATCCGTATTTGTCTGCAATTTCCTGGATCCGTATTGTATCGCAAGGATTGCCATATACATGAACAGGCATGATTGCTGTAGTTCGGGGGGTTATTGCAGCTTCGATTTTATCAGGATCTAAATTACATGTGATGGGGTCGATATCTACAAAAACCGGTTTTATTCCATTCCACCATAAGGAGTGTGTTGTTGCAACAAAACTATAGGGTGTTGTTATTACTTCGCCGGTAATACGTAATGCTTGTAATGCAGCAATTAATGGAAGTGTACCATTGGTGAAGAGGCTTATATAGGGTACTTTTAAGTATTCGCACAACGCATTTTCCAATTCCTGATGATAAAGTCCATTGTTTGTTAGCCATTTCCGTTTCCAAATGTCTTCAAGGTAGGGAATGAACTCTTCCAAAGGAGGTAAAAGTGGGGAAGTAACTGTAATTAATTTCTTTTCCATTTTATTTTCTACGTATAAATGATAGAACCATCTGTTTTACTTCAAGATATTCGTCCAATTTTAGCTTTTCGTAAATTAGAGTTGCCAAAGTAATTCCAATAATAGATTGAATTATCAAGGTTGCGTAATTTGATAGATCTAAAATAGTAACCGACCACATAATAAATGCCACAACGCAGGATATTAAAAATGTTGGAGTAATATCTTTGATTTGTTCTTTTGTTGAATATGAAATGAGATTTGCCGAATAGTAACTGTTAAGAAAGTAAGCTACAATTGATGTTAACACACTTCCCCATAACATAAATTCAATTCCGTACAGAATTCCTATAGTAATGGGGAGTACAGCAATGGTTTTTTTTATAATTTCCAGTTTGAGAAAAATATCGGAACGACCTTTAACTTGTAGTATATTCAGGTTTATTGCGTGAAGTGGATAGAACATGCCGGAAAAGCATATAATTTGCAAATAAGCAATTGATGTTACCCATTTCTCACCGATAAGAATTAAAACAAGAGGTTTTGCTACAGCCGCTAAACCAAGCATACAGGCAAAGGCTATAAGCATGGTAGATTTGATAATTTTACTATAGGCTGTTTTTAATCGTTCCGGGTCGTCTTGTATACTACTTAAAACCGGATAGCTTACGCGCTGTACTACCGAGGTTAGGTTGCTGGAAAATATTCCATTGAACTGTTCTGCCCGAGTATACTGCCCTAGCTGGTAGGCACTGTAATAACGACCGATTACGATGTAATATATATTTTTATATATGGTATCTAGCAACCCGGATACAAGTAGCTTGGATCCGAATGCAAACAACTGATTAAAGCTCTGTGTGGAAAATGCTAATACAGGACGCCAATGACTGAATGTCCAAAGAAAAAATGTATTTAAAAACTGTCTGGATATTTGCTGACCAACCAGACTCCACACTCCTAATCCACCTACAGCCATGCCAATACCGATCAACCCGCTGGAAACAGATGCGATTATTGATATCTTGGTTTGTGTTTTAAAATCTACTTCCTTAACCAGAATGGTGCGGTGAATTAATCCGAGTGCATTTATGATGAGTATAATTCCCATTACCCTTGTTACAGGGATTAATTCTGGTTCATTAAAAAAACGGCTGATTGCCGGAGAGGATAAATAGAGTAAAAAGTAAAATATGACACTGATTACTAAGTTGAAATAGAAAACGGTGTTGTAATCAATGTCTTTTGCATCAGTTTTTCGGATCAGAGCATTGGAAAATCCGCTATCAACTATTGAATTTGAAATGGCAATAAAGATAGTAATCATACCCAATATTCCGAACTCTGCAGGAGATAGTATTCTTGCGAGAATAATGCCAACAAGAAATGAAACACCTGTGTTGGCAATATTATCTATTAAACTCCAACTAACTCCTTTAACTGTTTTGTTCTTTAATGAATCCATATTTAATAACTTGATATTAAATACTAAATTAACTGATAATCGGTTTAGGATTATCTTTCTGTTAGTTTAATTAAATACTGCCAATACGATCTCTTTCATTGTATGAAGTGATTTTCGTGTTAGTTTATATACATACCGATACGGCTAAAACCCAGAGTTTCAGCAAGAATATTTCCTAAATAGCCTGACTGTGCAGACAATAGGTTGGATTTAACTTAATATAGTTGTTTTTTTTCTTGGTAATGTATTTGTATACGGCAAGATGATATTCAAAATCCTCTGAATAAGAGGCGGTTGTTACAGTCATCATTTGGTTGATAGTTAAAGGATCAATATACCAAAGGTTCGTCACTCCCAATGGCGTAACTTTCTACAGGTACATTGTACATTTTGTAGTGTTTGTCCCTGGTATTTTTTGAATTGGAGGCAAAGATGGTACTTTTTTTTATATTAAAGAATGATTTGGTCTGTTTTTGTTCCGTATTAATTATACCTGAATATTTTTTTGAATATAGTTCGTTAGTTTTTATCGAACGACTTTATTGTACTGTCTATCCACCCGAAACAGAGGTCTTCTTCTTTATATACTGATATTATGTAAATCTCTATTCGTCTAATCTTTTATATTTTTGGATATTAGTATGAATTTTAATATCCAATGTTTTGCTTCCAACGAGAACTATTTCGCATGTAGTGGTATCGGTAAAGGAAACTCCGTTTCCGATGCTTTCGGCAATTAATAGTAATTTGCCCGGTTCTATTTTCCATGCTTTGTACTTCAACGTTTCCATATTGATAGAAGAGGCTGTTCCATCAGCATTTAATTTAAATCCCTGAACCTCTTTGTCGTTTATAGGATTGGGCTCTACCCATGATCCTACAAAGAGATGACTGCTTTCGGGTTGAATCGAATTTCCCTGATAATAGATATCGTCGTTCGTAAAATTAAACTTGTATATGCCTAATCCTGCAATTACAAGTATTACAGCCAGGGGAAGCAACAATAAAATTTTCTTTTTCATAGGTGTCATTTTTTAATTAATAAATATGTTGGACTACTTTTTATTTTATGTGGAAATCTATTTTGTAAACACCTCCCAGAATACCCAGATAACTTTGATCGGATGGTGATAATTCCATGAGGGCATAATTGTCTTTTTGAACTTCGTAATTATAGAGGTACCGGTAATAGTCCGGATCGACGGATTTTATTCTCAGCACGTATTTATCATCTAAATTGGGTTTCAGTATACGTAAAGTTACTGTTTTTTTTGAATTATCTGTTCGTACGAACAAGCGATCGTATGGTTTGGACAATTCATTATAAATATAATTGTCGGTTTTGGGATCGGAGCTCTCTATGGATTGTAGCTTCAAACCGCCGTTGTTTTTTGCTTGCAGGTATTCTATTACATAATAGGCCGCCGACTTGTTTTCATTGTTTATCTGTATGGTGACTTCGGTTATCAGACCGGAGTAAGATTCTTGTTTTGTAATGATTGCCGAAAATGGTCTCGGAATTGTTGTTGTTATTTCGGCTGTTTTTCCATTTACTGTCGCTTTAAAATGATAGGTTTGTTGTGCCGCAGTAATAAATGGAGAGCTCCACTTGTTGTTTTGCCTGTGTTGGAGGGTGGTAATAAGATTGTTTTGCGTGTCGAAAAGTTGTACCTGAGCATTCGTTAAAGACGAAACCGGAACAGTCTCCTGCGATACGTTTTTTGCCATTGAAAGGTGCGCAATAACAGAATCGGAAGCGCTGATCTCGCCTAAAACCACCAACTTCTCTTTTTCTCCAACCGGTTTTATATCGATTTCGGTAGTACAACCGGCGGCAGACAGAAAAATTGCAAAAGCAATATATAGCAAACGTTTTTCCATTTCATTCTAAAATTTAAAGCTGTAACTTAAATAGGGCATAAAATGCGGCATAGTTGTTTCCAGAATTTTATATCCGTCGCCCGACTTTTCGGCGGAAACAGAAAAAGGAGCTGATTTGCCCGCTATATTATAAATGCCCGCACGGAATACATGCTGCCGTTTTTTTGATATCTTTTTCAGAAAAGTATAACCGAGATCTACCTGGTAATTACTTGATACGCGGTAGCTATTGTGTTTGCTTAACACTACGGATTTTTCTGATTCTGATTCCTGACGCTCAATACCTGTCGCATTATCAATAGTTGTGATTTCGTACAAAGGAACAGTTATGTACTGGCCGGAGTTAAAACTAAAAGATACGGACAGATAATGGTTTGCCCATACGTGCCAGCTCAGATTCGATTTTACTACATGCCTGCTATGGTTTTCCGCGGGATAGTAGTCTCCGTTGTCTATTTCCTTAAATTGCTCCCTTACATCTGAAAAAGTGTAGGAAGAATTGAATTCGAGGGGGTTGACTGTAACACGGTATGAGAGCTCAATACCTTTCCCCTTTTTATTTCCCGACAGAATCTGATTTTCTAATTCGGGGGCAAGCAGATCGTCCCAAACATTTTGCTGCAGCCTGTACCGAACAATGTTGTATTGATGATTAAGGAAAACTGAGGCAGAAATTTCGTGCCTGTTGTTATCAAACTGGCCCCGGTAGCCCAACTCGTATAAACGGGAAGAGCCCGGGATAAACCGGCCGGAGGAAGGCATCCTGAACTCGTAGGGAAGACTCAGTGTATTGATGCTTAGTTGATGGAAAAACTGACTCATTTCGGAAAAACCTGCAAAAAGCGATTGGTTGGCATGCAGGCTGTAATTTAATAGAATACGCGGTTGGAAGCGAAGAAAAACATCTGTGCCCGAACTGTATAAATTGTAATTAAGTCCGACGGTAGCATCCATATTTTTGAAAAGATTCAGTTTGTTCTCAAAATATGCCATCCAGTGCAGGGTAGAGGCCGGTGCGAATTGTGGCCGCCGGAACCGGTTGTATATAATTCGGCTTCCCAGTCGTAAATTGTAAAGTTCGCCATAGTATTCGAAGTCGGAGTTTAATGTCAATTCCATAAGTTTATATTCCAGCGTTTTTTCCATTGTCTTGATTTCTCTTGTCGCAGAAACAGTATCGTTGGCTATACTATTGTCAAAGCGACTCATAGACAGTGACGTGTTACTGAACAGCTTGTCTGAAAAGAGATGGTTCCATCGCAGCGCCATCACTCCATTGCCCCACGACAGATATTTCTTGTCTTCGCCGGATGAATACGAATCCCAGAATGTGTCGGCTCCCGAGTAAAGACTGAAATAAAGATGGTTCCGGGTATTTACCTTGTAGTTGGCTTTTATGTTTATGTCGTGCAGAGAAAAATTAGGGAGTATGTTGTCTCTGTCAAACAGTGTTATCATATCGATCCAGCTGCGTCGGGCACTAATTAAAAATGATGACTTGCCTTTTATCAGCGGACCTTCGGCAAAGGCCGAAACAGTGGCAACATCAATTGAACTTCCAGCATGAAATTTCTCCATATCTCCTTCGCGCATACGTATGTCCACCACCGAAGAAAGACGTCCGTTAAAACGTGCCGGGAATGTACCCTTGTAAAAGTCGACATGCTTTAAGGCATCATTGTTAAAAACAGACAGCAGGCCGGTGAAATGGTTGTAATTGTACATGGGTACACCATCAAGCAAAATAAGGTTTTGATCTGCGTTTCCTCCTCTTACTTTTAACTCGCCTATGCCGGTAGTTCCTCCGCCAACACCCGGAAGCTGTTTAATCCGTTTCAGCGCATCATCAACGCCCAGAAATTGAGGCTGCTTGTCTGTTTCCTGTAAATTAATGTGATGCATGGATCCTTCGTTAACTCGGTTTTCTGCCGGAGCTGTTACTTCTACCTCTGACAGTAATTTTTCTTCACTTTGCAGATTTATATTCAAATTAAGATTTTCGGTCAGTTCTAAGTTGTATGATTTAACACCATATCCCATATAACTAACTTCCAGTAAGTATTTGCCTTCGGGCAAGGTGATGCTGTAAAATCCGTAGAGGTTGGATACCGCTCCTTTTCCGGTACCTGCAAAGCGCAATGTGGCTCCTATGAGGGCTTCATTACTTCCTTCTTCACGCACAAAACCGCTTAGGGTAACCCTAAGCGGTATCTTGATAATAATAATTTTTTTATCGGCAACTTGTATCCTAAACCGACGGGTACCGAGAAGCAGTGACATCAATTCTCCCAGAGTAAGGTGGGATGAAGTGATTTTTACTTTCTTGTCTAATTCTATTTCGCTCGGATTATAGGATACGGTAATACCTTGCTTCTCTATTTCCTTAAACCAGTTTTCTATGCTTGTCTCCTGTTTTTGAATGGAAATGTTTTTTAGTAGCAACGGATTGTCCTGAGCAACCAGATTCCCACACAAAAACAGGAGGCAAATGAATAGTACATCTCTCATTTAGTTACATTCTATGTTGTATATCACGATGCCTTTGCCGTCTTTTTTATAATCGAAATGTAGCAATAATTTTAACTCGTCCAGTGCCTGGATAAGAGTTTCGGACGTAAATGCAGTACTTACCTTGCAGTTTTGTGCATTGCCCTGTATGATGATGGGTGTGTTATAATATTCTTGTAATGCTGCTGCTACTTCAATTATAGATTTTTTGTCGAAAACTAATTTCTTTGTCTTCCATGCCAGATAGTTTTCATTGTTAATTACTTGTTTTTCTATTTTTCCGGAAGACAATAGTCCCTGTTCGCCTGCAGTAAGGATGATCTTTTTGTTGTCGTTGCTCAATTCCACCTTGCCTGTTTTTACATGTACGGTTGTGCCTCGTTCGTTTGTTTTTACATTGAACGATGTACCCAATACCTTTACCCGGGCATTGTTCGTTTCGATTATGAATGGAACGGCTTCATTGCGTGCGACTTCAAAAAAGGCTTCTCCTGTAAGTTTTACATTGCGTTGGGTTTTCATGCGTTTTTGAAATTCCAGAGACGAATTTTTATTTAACGTCACTTTTGAACCATCTGCAAGTGTAATGGACTGCGAGGAGGTATCGCCCGACCTGAAGGTTTCGATTGGATTGTAGGATATTGAAAACCAAATGCCCGAACCTATCAACAAACAGATGGAAGCTGCAACCGCAATCCACCTGAATTTATTTAAATTCAGAGGAATTGATTTTGTTGAAGTACGTTTTTTATTTACTTTCATCCAGGCTGTGTTTACATCTATCGATAGCATTTCGACTGGTAAATCCGAATGTTGTTCGGTGGAGGATAATAGTTGTTGCAAGGCGCCATATTCTTTTTCATTTGCCTGTTTCCATTTGGCAATGAATTCAGTTTCTTCGGGAAGAAGAGGTTCTTCCGAAAAATGCTTCGCCAATATATTGTCAATTGTCTCTTTGTTCATGATAGAATTTATCTGTATTTATAGATTTATAAATAGCTTGTTAAGAGAAAACAACACCATATAAAATACTCAGGATGATCGCACACATATTGTTTTAGTATCTTTATGGATTTGCCCATCTGGTTTTCTATTGTTTTTACTGATAAGTATAACTCGTCGGCAATTTGTTGATATGTCTTTTTCTCAAAACGACTCTTTTCAAAAATAATCCTGCATTTTTTTGGTAGTAAGCCCAGAGCTTCTTCAATTAATATTTCGACATCTGGCTTATTCGTTTCTTCCAAAACTTTTAATTGCAAAATTGAGCTTTGTAATTCGTTGTCTTCTATCGAGACTTCGTTTATTTGTTTGCGAAGTTCACTGATGCATTTGTTTTTAACGGCAATAGATAAATAGGCCGGAGCGTTGAGAACTTCTTTCTTGTCCTTTTGTTGCTCCCAAAAACAAATAAAGCACTCTTGTACAATATCTTCACAAGACGATTTGTCAGGAATATACCGATAAGCAATTTGGCATAATTTTGCATAGTGGGTGTTAAATAAATCCTGAAACCAATCTTGTCCTTTCATAACAACATCTTTTGTTTTCAACGCAAAGATACGACTTTTATATTTTTAGGAATGTACATTCGTTTACTCCGTCATCATACTCCTTTTAAGCTATATTGAGGAGCATGATGTTGGATGTCAATTAAAAATTAAAATTTATACCTGCGGTAGCCAATCCCTTGTAACCAAATCCTGCTTCAATAAATCCGCCAATAGTTCCGTTTCCAATTTTTAAGCCAATGGGATTTATCTGATATGCAAATTCCGTCTCTGTTGCGGGCTTATAGTTCTTTATTGCATTATTGTCTTTTCTCGAAAATAACGCACCTGCTCCAACTGATCCGTATAAACTAAGCAGATTGTTCTTGTAATACGTAAATTCTCCGGTAGGGATTACAAGAAGTCGGTATATATTGTTTCTTAGGGCTGGTGTTTTATCTCCCTTTTTCTTGAATAGTTCTTCTTTTGCTGCGGAAAACCCTAAATCGAGTCCGACTTTAATCCTGTTTATTTTGTAGCGATATCCCATTCCTACCATACCAAATGACGATGTTTCACCATAAGGGTATCCCTGGATTCCATTGGATATTGCAGAAACAAAAATGTCGGATATTGTACCGGGATTTGGTCCTCCCATGCCATAAAATATATTGAATTCATGTTTTTTTGAATTTGAAATATTTAGATCTTTTTGGGCATTCACTGTAAGTCCGAAACCCAAAATAATGGTGAGCATTAATACTATTTTTTTCATTTTTCTTATGTTTTTATTTTGTATCAAAATGAGGCTACAGGCTGGAATTGCACCTCATTTTGATCCGGGTTGTTTTTATTTCTTTTTTTCTAATTTTTTTGTAAACTGGACATTGAGCTTTAGAATTACTTTAATTTCTGAATCTAATTTTTCGGAAGATGTAAAAGCTAAATCTAATTTTGTAGTTTTTGTTTTCATCATTTCTTCTACTACTTTTTGAAGAAATATTAAATCATCTTTTGAGTTAAATGTCTGATCTTTTTTTATTGTACCCAATGTTCGTTTAAGGTTATTATTCCCTTTTACCTGAATTGTGACATTGCTAAGCTCGAGGTTGTTTTTTAGTCCGGAAAGTACAATTTGAGATGTTTTATCTACGATAGCTTTTTCCGGAACGAACTTATCTGCGGTTAATCGCTTGAAATCGCTCATACTTAAATCTTTAGTAGATGTGTTCTCTCCTTTTACAGCTTTCAGTGTGAAAGAAGTATCTGAAGAATCTTTTAATGTAGTTCCCGGTTTAGGATCGTTTTTTTCGCATGAAACAAATGCAATACATAATGCCAATAAGGGCATAAATAATAATAACTTTTTCATAAATGCTTTTTAATGTTTGATTTATTTATTTGTTAATTTAAATAAGAGAGTTGTCTGCTCCAATATTTACTATCATGACGTAAAGTTTGTAAATACCCCTATTTTCGAAATGTTAATTTTTGATATGGGATGCGTTCGTATGTATCTTAATTGTGTTTTATTATGAAAAACAAAAAGGCTGCCTCATTACGAGACAGCCTTTTTTGTTTATTACCAACCCGGATTTTGTTTCAGGTTGGAGTTGAGTGTGATTTCGTCTGTTGGAAGCGGACTCAGATAGCGTTTGTCTGTGGCGGTCCACTTACGGCCTGCATCGCTGAGGCTTTTGCCAGGGTAGGGGCGTAAGTAGCTCTTGCCCTGGTATTCGATAACCGGTCTGCCGGATGCTCCGCCAAATACGCCTGCCGGGTAGTTGGCGATTACTTCGTTGGTGACTACTATACCGAGGAATGTTTTAGGATTCTCGAACAGCTTGCCGGCTTTCCAGCGTTTGATATCGTCTAGTCTGAAGCCTTCGGTGATAAGTTCGATTCTTCTTTCGCGACGGATCTCGTAAAGCAACGGAGTGATGGTATAGCCATAGTCTACTGCCTGCGGATCGGCTACCGGCGAGGTGGTGAGATGGGGCATGCCCACACGGTCTCTCAGCAGATTGATGGTCTGGTCGAGTACCTGTTGGGTGCATTCGTTCAGTTCGGCCTTTGCTTCGGCATAGATAAGCAGCACTTCGGCATAGCGGTATACAAACCAGTCGTAGGTAGTTTTATTGGCTTCCCACTGTGACTGAAGCGGTGACTTGAATTTTACACAGGGGTATCCTGTTACTGCTCCGGATCCGTCTACATTGGCATAGGGATTGGTCTGACGTACGCCGTTCATCACCAGGTAGGGTTTGTGCAGGTTATCCACAACCTGATACAGGCGCGGGTCGCGGTTCGTGATCTCTTTGTCCAGGGTGTTGTCTCCCTGGTAAAGGGGACTTACAGCAATGGGGTTTCCGTCTTTGCAAAGGAATGATTCGATGAAGTCTTTGGATAGACCTGTACCGCTGCTGCCTGCCTGTCTGCCCGTCTGGTGATATAGTAATCCCTCTTTGTAGATGCGAGGAAGAATACATTCTTTATTGGTTGTAAGGTCTTCCTGCACGAACTGGTTGGAGTAGTAGAGCGGATAGCCTTCGAATGGCAGTTGACCGCTTCCGGCATCGGATCCTTTTACGATTTCGTATTTACCGGTCTGCATAACAGCCAGGGCATTGTCTGCCGCTTTTTTTATCAGCTCGTTTGCCGACGGGGTGCCGGTAAGTGCATGGTATTTTTTGTAGGTTCCTTCGTGCAGGCATACCCGTGCCAGCTGGGTGCGGGCGGCATCTTTATTGAGGCGTCCCTTTTCTGCCTTGTCGGCATCGGGTAACCACTGAATGGCAAATTCGAGGTCTTCGATGATTTTGCCCAATACGAAATCGCGCGTGTCGCGGGGTTTGTAAAGCTCGTCGGTATCGGCTGTCTGAAGGTCTTTGTCGTACCAGGGTACATCTCCGAACTGCTTGATTTTCCCGAAATAATCGAGCGCTCTGAAAAAACGGACTTCCGCAACGTAGGGGTTTACCTCCGAAGGAGCCGCCTGCACCTTTTGGTAGCGCGTGAGGAAGAAATTACAATTGCGGATGTTACCCCAGGTCCATCCGGCTTCGCTGGCGGTGGACGGGATGGTGGTTTCGTTAAACAGATACGAACTGTAATTGGTCGTGATGCAGTTGTCGCTTACATTGTCTTTGTCAACTCCCGGAGCCGAAAGGTTGGTGTAGAGATTGTTGGCATACAGCTTCAGATCTTCTACTTTAGACCAATAGGAGGCATCGGTGAGTGAGTCTTTGGGGGATATATCGGTTACTCCTTCGCACGAGATCAGTACGCTTACAAATAGACCGGATAATATGATATTTTTTAGTTTCATACGTGTAAAATTTTAGTGTTAAAACGTTAGATTCAGTCCTACTGCCAGTTTCTTGTTGATTGGATAGGTCATGTTACTCAATGTTTCAGGATCGAAAGAGTCGATCATATCGGTGATGGTAAAGAGATTCTCACCCGAAACGTAGATTCGTAACTTGCTGATACCAATCTGGTTCATCCATACTTTTGGGAATGTATAACCCAGGGTTACATTCTTTAAGCGGGCATAGGAGGCGTCTTGCAGATAACGGTCTGTGGTCTGACGGTTACCTCCGTTGTTCCAGTTGGGACGGGGGAAATAGGCTCCTGTATTCTGAGGTGTCCAGTAGTCGAGCGACTCTTTAAGCGGGGTGTCCCACTGACTGGTGAATCCCCAGAAGTGTACGCCTCCCACCATATAGTCTCGTTTACCGATTCCCTGCCAGAACATTTCGAAGTCGAAGCCCTTGTATTCGAATCCGGCGGTTATACCGAAGCTATACCGGGGTGTGCTGTTTCCGATAATGGTTTTGTCGCCGGGATTGTCGAGGGTGTTGGTTCCCCATTCGATTTCGCCGTTGTTGTTGAGATCGACGTATTTAACATCGCCTGCTCCCCAGCTTCCTCCCCATAATTTGGTTTGCTTGGGACTGGAGGCCACCTCTTCGTCCGACTGAAACAGTCCGTTGGAACGGTATCCCCAGATTTCTCCGATTTTTCTGCCCACATAGTATTGACCGATGGATCCGGTGGGGTTTGTAAAGCGGGTGATTTCGGACTGGTAATCGGAAAGTACCCCTTTTGCCCAGTATTTGAATCCGTTGGAAAGCTGATCGGTCCATCCGATAGATACCTCGAATCCGTAGGTTTTAAGATCGGCGGCATTTTCGGTGGGCACATTGGCTCCCAGGGTGGCGGGAAGCGCCTGACCGGCAGTAAGCATATCCTTGGTTTCGCGCGTATACCAGTCGAACGAGGCAGCCAGGCGGCTGTTTAGGAACAGGGCATCGAATCCGAGGTCTACCTGATTGACAGTCTCCCAGGTAAACGAGGGGCTTACCAACCCGGATGATCCTACGGATACAGGTGTTTCGCCGTTCAGGATATAGCCCATGGCTGTGTTGATGGAGTAGGTAGGCAGGTAGGGGAAATTGGATCCGACGGCCTGGTTACCCAACGATCCGTAAGAGGCTCTGATCTTGAGGTCGTTCCATCCCGATTTGAGCGGTTCCCAGAATCCCTCTTCGGATATTCTCCAGGCAGCCGACAGGGAGGGGAAGAATGCGTAACGGTCGTTTTTAGGGAATTTGGACGAGCCGTCGTATCTTCCGTTGACTTCCAGCAGGTATTTATGCTTATAGTCGTAATTCAGGCGCATAAAGAATCCGTTTACGGACCAATGAGATTCATTCGCATTCATCAACCGGTCGCCAACCGCCAGGTTGAGTGCGGGATTGTCGTTGTCTATCAATCCTTTGCGTCCGGAATAGAAGAATTTATAGTGCTTGTATTCCTGGTTGTAACCTCCCATGATCTTGAACGAGTGATCTTCGCGGATTGTCTTTGCATATTCGGCAAAGGCATTGAACGAGGTATAGTAATCTTCGTCGTCGCTCATCACCACACTGTTGGGGTTGGTCCACGGATAGTACCCTTCGGTGCCGGCTACGGCTGTATAGTCGTAGAATCTGCGTACATGGGTTTTGATGCCCTGTCCGTAGGAATTGAAGGTATAGTCGGCATTCAGTGTGAGTCCGTCGAAAGGCGTAACCCGCAGGGCTCCGGTAAGCCACAGGTCGTTTTTCTTTCCGTAGGTGTTTCCTCCCTGTGCCTGGATGGCTGCGGGGTTGGTATAACTACCTTGTCCGGCATAGTTGCCGTCGGGGTGGCGTACAGGCATAAGCGGACTAAGGTCGTTCTTGAGGTATCCGCTATAGGCGCTCACTCCGGCATAGGCTGTTGAGTTTGCTGCCGAGGTTCCTCCCGCAGGGTGCTGCTCCTTGGTATAGTTGTACATCACCTTTCCCGAAAAATTAAGCCACTTGGTGATATCAGACGACAGGTTGAGGTTGGCATTGAAACGCTGGTACTTGTCGTCGCCATGCTTCAGGATACCCCCGATGTTGTTATAGCCCAGCGATGCATAGTAGGTGGAGTTTTCGCTTCCACCGTTTACAGCCAGGTTGTACTGCTGCGAGAAGCTGGAGTTTTTATAAATCTCGTCCCACCAGTTTGTATTGCCAACGTATTGGTATTTGTTGGGGTCGATGGAGGGGTCGTAATAAACGGGACTGTTGTTTGCCGGATCGTTGAAGTACTTTTCGGCATATTCATAAATAACGGGATTATAGTAATGTCCGCTTCCTCCTCCGTTCTGGTAGGCAAGGTCGATCATATTCAGATACTCCATGGAATTGATGGTTTCGATGGTTTTTGCCGGCGACTGCCAATATCCGTTGGTAGAGAGCGATATCTGAGGCTTTTGCTCTTTGGTTCCGTTTTTGGTGGTGATAAGGATCACACCGTATGCAGCTCTTGCTCCGTAGATGGCTGCTGATGCGGCATCCTTCAGTACTGAAATGGAGGCGATGTCTTCGGGATTGATAAGGTCGGGATCCATTTGTACGTTGTTTACCAGCACAAGGGGACCGCCGCCGTTCAGTGAGGTGGTTCCGCGGATGTTGAAACTGCTGGATTGTCCGGGTGCACCCGAATTTACACTTACGTTGAGGTTAGGCACTACACCTTGTAAGCCCTGACTGAGGTTGGCGATGGGGCGGCTCTCCAATACGTCGCCGCTTACTTGTGCCACAGCTCCCGTTAGATTGGCCTTGCGCTGGGTACCGTATCCAACCACCACAACCTCTTCGAGCTTCTGCGTGTCTTCGCGAAGTTTGATTTCGATCATGTCTTTGTTGGCTGTGCCTACTTCCTGACTCAGATAACCGATGTAGCTTACCAGCAGGGTGGCTCCCTGCGGTACATCGAGGGTGAAGTTCCCATCAAAGTCGGTTATGGTTCCGGTGTTGGTCCCTTTCAATATTACGTTGGCCCCGATGATGGATTCGCCCCGTGTATCGGTGATTTTACCTTTTAGCTTTCGTGTGTTTTGTTGTGTTCCGGCTGTTTCGTTCAGGGGAGAGGCCAGCACAATGTGCCTGTCTTTAATTGTATAGGTAATTCCCGTGCTGGCAGATAGTGCATCCATGATTTCTTTGATGCTGCAGTCTTTTTTACTCAGACTTATTTTAACACGGTTGTTTACTTCTTCCAGATTGTAGAAGAACAGAAAATCGGACTGTTTTTCGATTTTCTTCAGTATGGACTCGAGTGTTTCGTTCTTTGCCGAAACAGATAACGAGGTGGTTTGAGCATAACTTGATGCGATGGCTTGCGAAAGGCATACGCATAGTAGCAATACGGTTATTTTCATGACTTTTATAGCTCTTTTAAGTGCAGGTAAAGTAACTATAGATTTTTTATTCATATTTTTGTGTGTTTTTAAGATTAAACGTTTTTGCTGTGATAACAGATGTTTAATTGACGGAACCGGGAAGGGAGAATCTGGCGGGATCTTCTCTTCCCTTTTTTTAGGTTAACTTGTATTCATGTAGGTAATAAATTTAGATTAGGATATTTTACTTTTTAATGATGGTTATGTGATGATCGTTTACTTTGTACCTGATCGGTATGGAGAGACTGATTATTTCCATAATGTCTTCGATGCGCTGTCCGCGGTAGAGTGTACCGGTAAATTTACGCTGGTTGAGCGATGCGGTCTGTACATCGAATGTCACCCCGTACAGGTTGGCAAGCCTGCCAAGTATGGATTCCATTGTTTGTTCGGGGAAATAGTAGTAGCCTGTTGTCCACGCTGTATATTGAGAGGCATCTACGTCTTTAACCAGTACACGTTGTTTGTTCTTGTTATAAATGTGTTGCTGATTGGGTTTGAGGATACTAATTTGTCCGCCTTGTTCCATGAAGAGCCGAACCGACCCTTCCAAGAGGGTGGTGACGGTAACCGTGTCGGCCGGGTAGGCCATAACGTTGAATTTTGTTCCGAGTGCCTCGATCTGCTGCCCGTCTACCTTTACAATAAAGGGCTTGTCTTTTTCTTTGGCCACATTGAAATAGGCTTCGCCCCGCAGGTGTACGATGCGTTGGGTTTTTCCGTAATCGGTTTCGTACCAGAAGGTGGATTTCGTACCGAGACTGATTTCGGTGCCGTCAGGCAGGATTACAATATCGGCTTCAATACCGTTTCCGCCTACATACTGTGCTGCCATGGATGCAGGAGCCGGCTGTTCCATGAACCATAGTGCGGTGAGCGCTACGGCCACCAGACTTACGGCAGCATAGGAGGCGACTTTAAGCCAGAGCGGTCTGCTCCTTTTGCCTGTTGTCTGCTTGCTAGCCATCCGTTTGCCGAGCAGCCTCTCCCAGCTGTCATCGACCGATATCGGATTGCGGGCCTGTACCCAGTTGTCGTACAGTGCTTTCGTATCAAAGTAACGCTTTTTGTTGGCCGGATCTGATTCTACCCAATGGTAGAACTGAATTTTTTCCTCCTCCGAAAGATTTTTCTGAAGGTAGCGTATGATGCGTGTATCGGCGTCTGTCTGTTTAAATTCCATGGTTGTTTAGATTGCTTGTTTAAGCCCTTTACTAATACAACGTACCACAAGGAATTTTCTCCCACCGATTTTTAATATTTTTTTTAATTCAGCATAAAAAAATGTATAAATACCGGGCGCAATGTTTACGAAGATAGAGGAGGGCACGGTAGAGTTGGTTTTCGACGGAGTGGACCGACAAGCCGAGCTGTTCGGCTATTTCGTTGTTGCGTAAGCCATCTACATAGCTTAATTTAAAGACCTGGCGGGTACGTTCGGGCAATGCCTCGGATTGTTTGAGAAATTGAAGAAAGAGGTCTCTCTTCATGATCTTTTCTTCGGAAGATTCGTATAAACAGATCTCTTCCAGTGTTAATTGGACGGCATGCTGATCAATAAATTCCTGTTCGGTCTGCAATTTGCGCAGGTGATCGATGCAGGCGTTGCGTACTGCAGTATAAAGGAGGCTCCTTAGTTCTTCGTTGGGTAATTTGTAGATTTGTTTGTCCCAGAACCGAAGGTAAACGTCGTGAACAATGTCTTCTGCATAAAACTCGGGGACGAATTTTCTTGCAAAATTCAGTAAGGCGTTTCCAGTTGATAGATAGACCTCTTTGTATCTGTCTTTTTCGGTATCGAATGTGTCCATGCGCCAAATATACTGTTTTATTTCAAATATTAACTTTTGTTTTGTTTTTTTTGTTCTGAGACTAATCTGTTTTGACTCCTTGGGTTTGTTAGTAAGACATCCCTTTTCATTTTAATCTGGTATATTCGACCTCTTACTGTTTCGAAGGTGCCTTTATAAAAGACACCGAAGTTATTGAATACGCAGGGCAGCCCTTTTTCCCTTAACGAAAAAAGAAAAAAGCCTTTTGCGTGGAATGATACGTATTAATTTGGTTGTTATATTTTAAATAACTAAAATTGTAGCTGTTTACCAATAGATCAAATATATGAATTCGAATTACACTTCACTTTAAATTTTTAATATTATCGAAATTCTTTTATAGAACATCTTGTACATATTTCTTTAATTAAATAAATAGCTTAATTTTAATTTTAAATCACATGAAAAAATTATTTTTATTATGGTTGGTAATTCCGATGATACCAATTTTTGCCTATTCCCAATCCTCTGGCAAGGCAGAAAAAACAAACAGATTCGGCATAGGAGTTGGATATAGTTTCAACAATTTGTTTGGAGACAGCATTCACCCGGTTGAACTAACATTCAAGTACAAAATCAATGAAAAGCACGCTGTATATCTGAACGTTCCTTTCAGATTATCTAAAAAAAGCAGTAACTTTAATTATTCTCTCTCCTCTAGCGAAGGCAACATGAATGCACGAAATAATCTATATGGCATTGGAGGCGGTTATGATTATAATGTGCCTGTATGTACACATTTGGAAGGATTTGTAGGTATTGGATTTGAATATCTTCATCTGGATATCCTTACGAAAAACAATTTGCTCACAAAGAATGAGAAAAATGAAGTTATACATAACAGTCATTACAAATATTCTAATAACAGAAAAGCGTATTCATTACTGCCTCAAATGGGCTTACGGTATACAATTGGGCATTTTGAAACAGAGGTGCGGTATAAATTATATATGGCAAAAATAAGAGATACAATGGATGAATATGAAATATTTGAAGTTCCTGTTGTTGGAGAATCCCGGACATATCGAGCACCCATTAACGAAACCAAACTTCAAGGAGCACTTTCTTTCAATATAAGCTATTTCTTCTAATAAAAATCAAAAATATTATGAAAACTCTAATAAATATACATTAGTATCAATGTTTGAATGGACTATACCCAGCGGATGGAGAGACAGCCATGGAAAAACCGGAACTTTTATAGCAGAAGGTGCGATTGATCTTCAACCTTATTTCTAAGGAAAGGTGTGATTAGGTGCGGGTACTTCCCTTAACGAAAAAAGAAAAAAGCCTTTTGCGTGGAATGATACGTATTAATTTGGTTGTTATATTTTAAATAACTAAAATTGTAGCTGTTTACCAATAGATCAAATATATGAATTCGAATTACAC
>Ga0074193_1001718_pt1 | contig 24400 bp, 29 predicted proteins | sample EPASupsiteHSE605_FD_64523 | JGI IMG/M metagenome (GOLD analysis project Ga0074193, IMG submission 64523) | Bioremediated contaminated groundwater from EPA Superfund site, New Mexico - Sample HSE6-05 | ecosystem: Environmental > Aquatic > Deep subsurface > Groundwater > Contaminated ... | reverse complement strand
TATTTTACTCATGAATATGCCTCCGGAATTTCATTCTACGTTTTATGTTTGCCCCAAAAAGGTATTCTATGTATTACTTTGCTCAGTCCGGTAGGCCAAACCCCATCATCCCAGCATTTTCCCAAGTAATATCCCCCGCAGGATAAGGCAGCTAAAAGCAGTGTCTGCCAAAATCCCAGCAAAATAAACATCAAAGCCACAAAAAAACCAATCAAAAAACCAAAAAATTTACCAGGATGATTATCAAGACACCATAGAAAAAAAATATTGAGTTTATCCCCGATATTTCTCCAGAAATTGCTCATCTCTCCACCCTGCTGCACTGTTCTATTTCTCTTTCAAATCTTTTTCTTTATTCGTTTTATCTTTGCTGTCTTTGACGTCCTTGATCTCAGTCGTGTTTTTGAACGCGATGCCTTGAATATGAACGTTGATGACCATGACGGTTAATCCAGTCATCCCTTCAATCGCTTCTTTCACAACGATCTGTACCTTCTGGGCTACATCAGGAATTGACACCCCGTACTGGACGGCAATAAACAAATCCACAGAAGCTTCTTTTTCGTCAATCTCAACTTTGATGCCCCTGGAACCTTTGGATGAATTTTTGCCCCGACCTAAAATATTGGCGATATCCTGGGCGAAACCTCCGCTTAACTCAGCGACTCCCTCAACTTCCGAAGCTGCCATTCCGGCAATCACTTCGACGACCTCATCAGCAATTTTGACTGAACCGATTGAATGATCTATTTTGTTATTATCCATTATCGCACCTCATTTTCCATCTTCAACCTGTTATTATTTTTATTATAACAGAATCCCCCGTTGCCGCAAATCCCCCTGCCTGATTAACATAAATTTCATTCCTGAATAACGCAAATATGGAACATTTCCCACCGGACCCGATTATCAGATTTTTTCCGACGTGTCTTTGACGACTGCTACTTCGATTTGATCAACTGAAAAACCGGTAATTTCCGATGCCGTGTTTTGGATAATAAACATGTCCTGAACTTTTAATTGGTTTGCCAGGACTGTAACCGTGGCCTTTTGCGTGTTGACTTCCGAAACAATATCTGTAAAACCTTTCATTTTCAGCACATTCTCAATTTCGGCTTCCTTGCTGATCTTGTCGCTTAAGGCCAGCCAGCGCTGCTGCGCCTGACTGCGTGTCTCCGTGATATCGGACGCCAGCAGACGCTCCAGCATGTTAAGTATTTCCTGTCTGGTCTGTTCCCGTTTGATCCTATAATTAACAAAGTAGTTTTCCCCCTTATTTTCCGTCAGTTCAATAATTTCTGCTGAGAAACAAACGGAATCCGGGATATTGACCGGCAAGCCTTCTTCCTTTTGCTGCCCAAAACATGCTTGGCTGAGCCAAACAATGGAGCATACCGCGATGGCCGGAATCACGGTGATCCAGATCAAGGATGCTTTTATTTTCAGGTTCAATTCAGACGCCCCCCATTGGAACAACGCTGATTTTGGCCGGTTCAATATTCAACAGCGTCCTGACCGCTTCAAATACTTGTTCCTTTATTTTGGGATCACTTGCTCCCTGCGCGATAACCAATACTCCCGTGACCTGTGGACGCTCCTCCGTAATGATTAAAGCATTTTCGCCGACGACCACGATCTTGTTATTCTGAGTTACCTCTTCCGTCTCTCTGGTTCCGCCGTCTTTATCCGTTTCCTTGGAAGTTTTTTTCGTAACGCTTTCATCCCTGGCATACTGTTTCTTTACATCGGAGGTCAGGGTAACCAGGACCTTCGTTTTGCCAACGCCCTGAATTTTTTCCAGATTGGCTGCAAGTTTTTCTTCAAGTTGTTTTTCCAATGCAGTAAAACCCGATTCATTTTCTGGAACGGCTGTTACCGTTTCAGCCGGGAGTTGGACTGATGCAGCGGACTGATCCTCCTGTGAGGTAAAAATAAGAATTGCTGCGACGATTACCAGCAAGATCACGGCCAACGTAATCTTTTCTGTGATCACCTGCTTGAAAAATCCCATACTGACTTCCTTCCTCCTATTTTTCTTCCTGCACAAACACGATTTCTTCCGGCAGCTGCATGAGTGCTGCAACCTGTTTTTTTATTTCCATTGCTTTCGCTGACTCAGCCGTTCTCTGGCCCTCGGCCTGGTCTGTGTTGACGCCTCCGATAATGACCGGCTTAACAGGCTCAATGCTGACACTTTGCTGACTGAAATGGATCTCGACTTTTTGGATTTGCGGATAGTCGGCAAATCCCTCTCCACCGTCCTCCAGTTCAACATTCGTATCCGAGCTTTTGACCCCTTCCACCCCGGATACAAGGGCCTGAATCTGGCTAACCAGAATCCTGCGGTATTGTTCGATCACCAGAGCATTTGCTTCCGTGGAAGAATTGTCTTCTCCGTCAGAACTATTTTCCTGTGCCAGAACAGGCAAGTCTCCGGAAGAACTGCCGGCCCAGGCCGGCACGCTATTTTCAAAGTCCCAGTTCAGTAGATCTGCCAACGGATTCAGGATTGCCGCAATCACAAACAGCCCCATGACCATCTGCACAAATCCCCGCATGGATTTATTCGGCAGAAGCATCTCGAGAAAGGAGGCCAGCAATAGAATGAAAGCCAGGTTGCGGATCAGCGTCTTTAATCCTTCCATTTTCCCACACCTCAAAATCAGCGAAGCATTACCGCCAAATTTCCAGTCCCGACAATGATCACAATCGTCATAAAAAACATGATACCGACGGATGTAACGGTTACAAAAATATATAATAAGCCTTTGGACATGTCCTGAAGACTATCCGCAAGTTCTTTTTCTCCCAGAGGTTCGACCAGCGCCGCAGCCAGTTTAAAAGTAAACATCATCGCGATAATCTTAATCGCCGGCAGAAAGGTAATGATGATAATCGCAATCATTGCCACGATCCCCAGCGCGTTCTTAAGCAAGAGACCTGAGCTTGCCACGATCTCAACAGCGTCTTTGAAAAATTTGCCGGCAACCGGGATCAAATCTGCTGCATATTTTACCGTCCTCAGCGTAACCCCGTCGGCCACGCCCCCTGTTACGCCTTGTACCGACATAATGCCGATAAAAACCGTCATGACGATACCAATACTGAGTTTACCTCCGAACTCCAGCAGAGAGGCTAATTTACTGAGCTTGAACTGTTCGGAAATGTTATTGAACAGCCTCAGGATAATGCTCAGGAAAAAAAGCGGCAACACAATGTTTTTGATTACTGTAGCCAAAAAGATCAGACTGCCGATGACCATCGGTTTAAACAAGGCTGCGCTGGTCAGACTGCCCATGGTCAGCAGGACGGTATACATGGCCGGGAGGATGATCTGCATAAAAGAAACCATATTGTCAATGGACGCATTGCCAACATCCAGCGCAATACGAAAAGATGTCATCGCAAGCGCCAACAGAACAAGATATACGAGCATTCGGGCTATCCTGCTTACTTCGCCTGTAAAAGCAGACTGCAGTTGATTGATGATTGCACAGATCACAGCGAGCACCAGCAGCTTTGCAATTAAAGGCGCGTTGGTGACTACCTGTTTTAGCAGAGCCTTGACAATACTGCTGCCGATGCCCTGCAGACTAAAATTAGCCTCGCCGTTTTTAATGCTTTCAAAGATCTCTGTTAAAGAAAAATCAGGCAGAGAGTCCTGAACATCGCGGTCCAGTTGATTCAAAAATTCTCTGACTTCAGATAAATCTATCTCTTCAGACAAATCTACTTTTCCGGACACGCCCATCTCCCCGGTAGTCTCTGCTTCCGCAAATCGTTTATCCGCCTCCGTCCCTGTGTAACTCGTCTCCTGACTTTCTGCCGCCAGGGTCACCACTGGAAAAGCAAATACCAGGGTCATCCATATGGCAAGCCCCAGCGCAGCCAAGACTTTTTTTGTCATCTGTATCGCTCCTCACGCCAGCAGCTTCATCATGGATTCCATGATCGCTGCAATGATCGGGATAGCCAAAATAACCACGAATACTTTTGCTGCAATTTCAACTTTTGTGGCCAGCGCATTCTCTCCGGCGTCCCGGCAGATTTGGCCTCCCAATTCCGCCAAATAGGCTACTCCCACGATTTTAAGAACAATGAACAAGTAGTAGGAACTGATATCTGCCTGATTAGCCAGTTTCTGCAGCAGATCAACCACCAGTCTGATTTTGTCCATGATCAGCAGAAATATGGTTACCCCTGCCAGAATGCTTAGCTGAATTGCAATCTCAGGTTTAATTTGTTTCAGAACAGCTCCGAGAACCGTGACAATGATGGCGAGTCCAATCACTTGTGCTATTTCCATTGCCAGAGCCCCCTAGTATAGATTAAATACGCTTTTCACCAGAACAAACAGATCGGAGATTCCCTGGATGACCAGATACAACACGACAACAACCCCGGCAATGGTAACCATCTGGGCCTGCTCTTTCTTACCGGCCTCATTCAGGATAATTGCACAAATGCCCACCAATAGACCAATACCTGCTACCTTCAAAATGAGGTCAATGCTCATCGCGAACCCTACCCCCTCACATGATCATAATGACAACCGCAATTCCGCCCAGGAAGCCGAGGTAAGACCACATCTTTGCTCTGCTTTCTGCCTGCTGCCTGGCCTTTTCATCTACGCCTGCCAAATGCCGCTGAACAAGTTCGAGCTGTTTATGCTGTTCATTCCGGTCCGACCTGCCCAATCCCTGACTGATTCCGCTGATCACCAGCCAATCGTCCTCTGTCAGGCAGGTTTTCCGGCGGTGCGTTTCCATACTTTTTTTCCAGGCCTGAGAAGCATTTTCTCCGGCTCTGATCCATTCCTCAAGACTGGCAAAAAACAGCTGCCAGGGAGGACCGGTTCTTTCCTTAAGTACCCGGAAAGCATCCGGCAGGGGTGTTGCTCCCCAGTATATCTCCGTATCCAGCAGTGCCAAGGCATTGATCATTTCCCTGATTTCCTGCGGACGTTTCTTAATTTGATTTGCCCTGATAATCCCCAAACAGCCAAATCCAATAATCAGCCCAAGATACCCTGCAACCAACATACTTTTCGCCTCCAACGGCCTAATAAAGCGGACCGATCAACTAGTGAAACATTCTTCATATAAAGACCCTCTTGGCTTAACGACTGACATAAGCAAACTTATCATCAGTCTGTGGGGCACAGTTCCGCTGTGAGCGGAGCACGATGCGGAGCGCGGCTTTTTGACGGCCACGGATGGCCTAATGTCGGCGATGCCATGGATGGCAAGAAGCGACTCGCCAAGGATGGCGCAACAGCCGAAAAGCGGTATTGTACCCCACAGACTTGCCCAAAGAATAATTCAATCGTTTATGAGATGAATCTGAGAGTAGTACTAATGTCGCGATGCCATGGAAGGCTTATTGAACAAATTAACGCCGCTCGCCATGTCATAAACCGCTTCCACCGTGCCTGGACCGTTTGCCCTGCTTAACACAACAATCCTTTCAAACGTCTCTCTATTCAGCAATTCCCTGAGATGGGCCCTTTTTTGCAGTTCGTCCAGAGAACCGGCATGGACCGTAGCCAGAATTTTTACGCCGCAGCGAACGGCCTCCCCAAGCGCCGTGGCATCTTCCCGCCCCCCCAGTTCATCAACAGCAACCACCTCAGGCGCCATAGACCTGATCAGCATGATCAGTCCCTGGGCCTTGGGACATCTGTCCAGCACATCTGTGCGGCAGCCAAGATCAAAAGAAGGAATGCCTTGCCACATTCCGGCAATCTCACTTCTTTCATCAACCACGCCGACAGTATGACCTTTCAGGTATAGCTGAGGTACACCGTTGCTGAGATTTTTAACTAAAAATCTCAGCATTGTGGTCTTCCCTGCTCTCGGAGGTGAAACAAGCAAAGTATGGCAGACTGTATTTTCCTGATTGATCAGTAAGCCCAGCAATTCCGGAACGATCATTTCCGGCTGTCTCGCTAAACGAATATTCAAAGCGGAAATATGGCGCATGATCCTGATCTTGCCATGTTCAACGACTGTTTCTCCGCTTAATCCCACGCGGTGCCCACCGGGCAAAGTCAGAAAACCCTGCCGTAATTCCTCCTCAGCGGCATATACAGAACTGAAGGTCATTTTTTCCAGCGTTTCCAACAGGTCTTCACGCTTGACAATATACGCTAGATTCTTTGTTCCGGTTTGCCCCGCCGAAGTACAGAAATATTCCCTGGTTCCTGTTCTGAAGAGGACAGGCTGGTTGATTCTGAGACGAATTTCTTCAATATTTTCCGTGTCGGGTAAAGCCCCTGCCGCCTTGCGGATCATTCCGCCCAGCCGTTCCCCAAACCAACGGATAATCCCTTCACCCTCTGATTCCGGATTAAAGAGTACATCATTTTTATTCCTAGGAAATTCCGTTAAAGGTGAAGCAAAGCTTACCTTCATGTTTTAACCTCCTCTGTATTAGAAGGTATGTCCTAAAAAACGTTTTTAGAATTACCAGTTTGTTCGGAGAAAATAAAAAACAACCTCAATGGCCGTTTTAAGGAAAATTAAACATGAAAGGCTCCTTGCCAAAGATAAATCACCTTGAGTCTCCTTTCTACGTATCCTATATGAAAAGGAGTGGGAGGTGCTCTATGCTTATCCATGTCGTCAAAGCGAATCAAACTTTGGATCAGATTGCAATTACATATCGGGTCTCGCCGGCATCAATCATAAGCGTGAATGGACTTGTTGAACCTGTACAATTGCTGACCGGACTAGCATTAGTTATACCGACTGAAGATGCCCTCCATACTGTGAAATCGGGAGAAACATTATGGAGAATTGCCCAGATTTATGGAACGACCGTACAAGTCATTCTCGGAAACAATCAAATTACGAACCCTGCCAATATTTATCCTGGCCAGTTGATCACCATTCCTGCCAGGCGGCATCGCGTCCTCGCTGGGGAGACTTTATGGTTTATTGCTCAAAAATATCGAGTCTCTTTACAAAACCTCATTAAGGTCAATAACATCACGAACGCCAATTTGATCTATCCGGGCACTGTACTCATGATCCCGCGTAAACCTCGGCCGACCATTGATGTCAATGGCTATATCTATCGTTTCAGTCAGGACGCGGTTGCTACTGTCAATCGGGAAGCTGAACATCTTACATATTTAAGTCCTTTTGCCTACTTGATCAGAGAGGATGGAAGCCTGCAGACAATCGATGATCTTCCGCTCATTCAAGCTGCCATATCAAAAAAGGTGACCCCGATGATGTCTATTACTAACTTTACGTCGACTACGCGTGGAGAAAATCTTGCTCATCTTGTCTTGACCAATACGGAAGCCATTAATCGGTTAATGACAAATGTCATCAATATCATGAAAGAAAAGGGTTATCGGGGACTTAACATTGATTTTGAAAACGTACTTCCCGAGGACAGGGAAGCTTATAACGCTTTGCTTCAAATAGCCGTAACCCGTCTTCATGCAGAGGGTTTCTTCGTTTCAACGGCTTTAGCGCCAAAATTAAGCGCAGAGCAACGGGGATTGCTCTATGAGGCGCACGATTATCCAGCCCATGGCCGAATTGTAGATTTCGTTATTCTCATGACCTATGAATGGGGTTGGCGTGGCGCTTCACCGCAGGCAATCTCTCCATTGAATCAGATCAAACGGGTTTTGGATTATGCTGTTTCAGTCATACCAAGAGACAAAATCTTTTTTGGCTTTCAGATTTATGCCAGAGATTGGCTTTTGCCGCATGTCTCCGGCCAAATTGCCGAAACCTTTGGGATGGATGAAGCAATGTCCAGAGCCCTTCGATACCATGCTGAGATCCAGTACGACACGGTTACCCAGTCCCCTTTCTTCCGCTATACGGATACGCAGGGAAGCGGTCACGAAGTGTGGTTTGAGGATGCCCGCAGTGCCCAGGCCAAATTTGATACCGTCAAAGCTTATGGATTAAGAGGTATTAGTTATTGGGCTTTAGCCTATCCCTTCCCTCAGAACTGGGCTTTGCTGGAAGATAATTTTACGGTCCGGAAATGAGGAAATGAGAGATTCCTCAAATAGATTCTTGCGTTTCACAAATAAAAAGGGTTGTTGCTCAAGAAAATTACTTGCCCAACAACCCTTTTTTATTCTAATTATTCTTCTTGCGGCAGATAAGATGACTAAGCCCGGGAAACATACGCTCCGCTTCTGGTGTCGATAATCAGGACATCGCCTTCATTCACAAAGAATGGAACCTGAACCGTAGCGCCAGTCTCGACAGTGGCAGCTTTCGTACCACCTGTGGCCGTATCACCCTTGACTCCGGGCTCACATTCCGTTACTTTAAGCACAACTGTATTGGGAAGGTCTACACCAATGACTTCGCTATTATAGAGCAAGACGCCAAGGTTCATATTTTCTTTGAGCCACTTGACTTCCTGGCCAATTTGAGCCTCGGTCAACATAATCTGCTCATAGCTTTCATTGTCCATCACAACGAATTGATCACCGTCTTTATATAAATACTGCATCTCACGGCGATCCAGACGGGCTCTGGGAACTTTCTCCCCAGCATTGAATTTCTTTTCGACAACGCCGCCCGTTCTGACATTCTTAACTTTGGCACGCACAAAAGCAGCGCCTTTACCAGGTTTCACATGTTGGAATTCGACTATCTGAAATATATCGCCATCCAGTTCAATAGTCACTCCGGTTTTAAAATCGTTTGAAGAAATCATTTTGCTGATCCTCCTATAATATTGTAGATTCTTTTATGTATCAATTACGGATACAAGTCATACCACTAATCAATAATAATGCACTGCTTTGCGGTTTGTGTCAAGACTTCCGAACCAGAATTTGTGACTAACGCTACATCTTCAATTCTGACGCCGCCCCAGTCAGGGATATAAATTCCGGGTTCAATCGTAAGTACCATCCCCGGTTCAAGTATCGTTTCATCACGGGTATTTAAATACGGCGTCTCATGGATCTCGAGCCCGAGGGAATGCCCCAGACTGTGACCGAAATATTCACCGTAACCAGCACGCGTAATCACTTCTCTGGCTGCCGCGTCCACATCTTTGGCCTTAACGCCGGGCTTCAGAGCTTTAAGCCCGGCCAGCTGCGCCTCGAGCACAATATCATAAACTTCCAGGTGTTTGCTCTCAGGCTTTCCCAAAAACAGCGTCCGCGTGAAATCTGAACAATACCTTTGGTAGACCGCTCCAATATCGAGCGTTAAAAATTCCCCTTTTTGCATCTTTTTGCTGGAAGCTGTACCATGCGGCAACGAGGATCGTATCCCTGAGGCCACAATATAGTCAAACGAACGGCCGCTGGCACCCATTTTTCTTTGCGAGAATTCTAGTTCCAGAGAAAGCTCTTCTTCCGTCATTCCTGGATAAATCTTGCTGAGCGTCTGGGCAAAGGCCTGATCCGTGATTCCAATCGCTTGGCGAATCAGCGCAATTTCTGTTTCATCCTTAATTTGTCGAAGCTTCTTGAAGAGTGCTGAGGCATTCTCGAATCTGCGCCCGTCAAGAGTCTTCTGCAGTTTCTGGAAATCGCCCAGGGACAAAGCCTCTTCCTCAATCCCTATCACGATCAGCCCTTTAAGCATTTCCCCAATGACTGTATAGGGATCTCCGGTCACTTTGACAATTTCAAAACCCGGAGCTTCCGCTGCGGCCTGTTCCATGTACCGGAAGTCTGTGAACAGAATGGAACGTTCTGGTTCGATCAGCAAGGTTGCACTGGTTCCCGTGAAACCGCTCAAATAAAAAATATTGGGCGGTGAGGTCACGATCAGGGCATCAAGTTTATTCTCGGCCAGTCTCCGGCGAATCTTTTCCAGCCTCATGGTTGCTATTCCTTTCTTTCTGACGGTACTTTTGAAATTCCAGCGCATAGGCTAAGGCCAGAAAATAACTGTCTGTCCCGAGTCCGCTGATTTGCCCGACGCAAGCTCCGGCGATCACCGAATGGGAACGGAAACTTTCCCGGGCGTAAATATTCGACAGATGCACTTCGAGAGCGGGTACGCTGACCCCTTTGATCGCATCGTAAAGCGCATAGCTCGTATGGGTCCAGGCCCCGGGGTTAAGGATTAAAAAATCAACCGGCGTTAACTTTGTAATCCAGTCCACAAGCTCTCCTTCATAGTTCGTCTGACGGCACTCGACAGTGAAGCCATGTGTTTGGCCCGTCTCGATCAGTCTGCCGTTCACTTCATCAAGGGTTATTCTGCCGTATATATCCGGTTCTCTCTGCCCGAGAAGATGAAGATTGACACCATGGAAAACATGAATACGGTTCATAGGTCTCTCCTTCTTTATCTATTATTTTCTATAGAAAACAAAATAATGACATAGCCTTTTTCTATCTAAAATAAGGCATATCTCATTATAACGAAAAAATGAAGATTATTAAAATCATTTTAGTGATTTCTTTCAAATCGTTATGAACCGCGTCAGGGACATCTATTTTGGCGCTTCGCTGTTCGTCTTCTCACTGTTCTGGGTCTGAGGATAAATAACCCCAAGTGCGGATTTTTCGCCTTCGATCCGCGGAGAATTGACAATGTTAATATTGCTCAGCATGATGCTGGTTTCAATAACTCCATTTCCGGGACATTCCACTTTCCGGATTTCAGTCCTTGGCAGGATAAAATGCACCTCATGCGGAACTGTCGGTTCGCCGATTCTGGCAACCCGGATTTTTACGCCTTCGACTTCAAGGATTACATCATCATACCGTTTTTGGGCACCGATAAAAGAATTGCCTGGATTGTTGGCGTAAGCTGAACCGGCAGATCCGGAAGCACCATAACCGGAAGCCTGACGATCCGGAATATTGATGAGCTGTCCGATGACCAAAGCGCAGGGATCAACGCCGGGGTTTGCTTTGCTGATATCCTGCCAGCAGCACCCGTTTTGGCTGGCTAAAAGGAAGAATGTATCTCCTGACTTTATTGCATACTTTTTCAACGGCTCTACCCCTTTCTACATTTCCATATTATGGGGATCAAGGTTGTCAGGTTCTTTTTATCTAGTAGGTCTTTGACAGCTTTAACGATCAACCAGACACAATAGAAAGGAGATATCATCACCAAAATTGACAATATCCCGGTTCAAAGTTCTTCCGACTTGATTCATGAAATTTATTTTTTATCCTTCTCCATGGTAATTTGAGAAAGTACGAGTTTGGGTATATTTTGCGGACATTGAGACTTTACAATGGCATAAGCATATTGCACTGAGAAGGGCTTTGGAAAATAAGCAAGATACCGGTTTTCCCAATGTGTGGGTGCATATTTGGCCTTGGCATGATGCAAAGCCTTAAAATCGTATGCATGATTCATATTATCATAAATATAGGCAAAAAACTTTTCATTCAGCGTGGTTTTATCCCCTGACGCCACATTATAAAGAGGAGAAAGCCCCAGATTGCCCCACTGTACACCCTCCCCTTTCATGATCATAAATGCTTCATAAACTATTTTCTCAATAACTCCCTGTGGGGCATCTTTTCTTCTTCTTGTTATGTCGGCCAGATAGCCTAACCCATTTAAATAAGGCAGGAAAACCACAAATCCGAGCATTTGTTCCTGGGCATCAATTGCATAAAAATATCTCCGGTCAAGCGGATTATCAAGTCCTACCCCGCCAAACATAAAGGACATCTCGGGAGTACACTTATTCCGTAACCATTCTTCTGAGATTTGATGGATCTCCTTTTCGATTTCCATATCCCGTGATGCTTCAGGTTTATACTCTTTGACAGTGATTTCCGCTTTGTTGGCATAGTTGACCGCTGCTCTTACTTTGGCCACTTTTCCACCTGCAAGGGTATATTCCGAAAGTTTTAAACAGGCATCTTCCCCGTATTTCAGCACGCCAAACTGAGCGGCTTTGTATAAATCAAGAAAATAATCAGTAACATTAAGCAGCAGAAGGTCAAGGCCATTCTGTTTGCAAAAAAATAATAATTCATTAAGAAAAATAAAACTATCCTTTTCGTCACAGATGATATCGCCACAGCAGACCAAAACGCCCCCGATAGTTGTATAGGAGCACATACCGTCGACGCTGCTGCTGAAGAAGTAGCGTTTGTCTTTTTCCAGGGACAGATAGGACATCGGATTTTGTCCGTATTTTAAAACCAACCTGCGAACCTTTTCCATGTCCTGTTTATCATGAATATAATTGTAGACAAGGGGTTTCATCAGAAGCAGCGCCGAAGCAAAAATACAGATCCAGTTAATCATGATTAAAGTATCCGCATAAATACGGCCGTAATTGCTTTTGATTTCAAGCACGGAAGCATCCATAAAGATTAATAATTTGATGGAGCCTGCCAAAGCGCTAAAAACCGAATGCACGTCGTTGATATGACCCCTCATCATGTATAAACCAATTGAGGCATTGGCAAAGAGTAAAACAAAAGAAATGCCAATAAACACAAAAGCCCATTTTAACGTTACTTTATTAGACAATCTACAAAAGTCCTTATATGAAAGAACGAGTACTAATAGAACGAACAATTCAATGATCACGATGGGAATCATCAATTGATGAAAACGTACAATTTGTAAAGTTAATGTTGCTGATAAAAAGATAACTTCGATAATCCAGGCATTACGAATCCTTTGAAATAAATTGTAAGCAAGAAGAAGCATTAATAAGCCGAGCATAAAGGATAATACGCCATGAACCATTACATAATTCGGATTAATAATATTGCCATAAATATGCTCAACTTGCCTTGTAAACTTAAAAGGCAATGCTGACAATAAGTTTTCAAATCCTATCAATATCAAAAGAAAAATAGAAAAGTTTTGTATTTGCCTTTTTATATATGTACTCATTTTTTAGTTCCTTCTGATATCTTTCTGATATCCTTCCAACGATTAATCATCTTATAACCCAAAGACTGATACGATCTGTCTGTACTTTAATCGTCTATATATTACCTGACGTGACAGGCAAAATCAAATGATTGAAGGACAGGTATATGTGCAAATGATTAACAGTCATCCATTGTTGTTCCCTTTCCCCGCATGACTTGTTGTCAAGTCTTTCGATGTGAATCTTCGATACGGCAAAATTTTTCAATTTAAAGAATTTGTAGGCGCCTACAAATTCTTCGGTTAATAAAATAATTCATTTGCCGCTCTATACGAATTGATTTTCCTCTTTACTTAGTATACCGATTGAACTTTTTCCTTTATACCATGATGAAAAATAAGAGAAAGATGAACCAATTAAATTAAATCATGTTGTTGGGTGGTAAAAACAAATTAAAGCAGCTGCCGGGGAAATGTTCTCGGCAACTGCTTTAATTTGAAGTTGAAATTTACAGCTTGAGCAGACGCTCTGCATTGCCATGGGCAATCTTTTCCTTATCGGATGCGCTGATTGGTGCATTTTCAAGAAACGCTCGCGCGCTCTCGTTGCCGATATAAGGATAATCTACAGAGAATATGATCCTGTCTGCGCCCAATACCTGCAAGATAAATTGGAAGTGCGGCAGCGTAAACATACCGCTTGGCGTGACATAAACATGATTGATAAAGGTTTCAGATATTGTTTTCGGGAGATGTGTCGCTTCCTTGGAAAGTGCTTCATCAAGGCGTGCAAGGAAAAACGGTACCATCTCGCCCCAATGACCTGCAATCAGCTGTAAATCGGGATATTTTTCAAAAACACCCGCTAATATCATTCGTAGCATATGGACGCCTACTTCTGCGTGCCACCCCCAGCCAAATGCTGACAACCTTGCACTGACAACTGGATCCAATCCGGCATAATACGCCTCCTGCACAGTTCTGGCGGGAAATCCCGGGTGCATATAAATGGGCACCTTTAAAAAGTTTGCCATCTTTAGAACAGGCTCAAATTTAGGGTTATCAAGAAAGGTTGCGTCTGCCGCTGGCCGTCCGCTAAGTAAAACCCCTTTGAAATTAAGCTCTTTTACAGTACGCTCCAGTTCATCTGCCGCCGCCTTCGGGTCTGCCCACGGTAAAGTTGCAAAAGCTGCAAAGCGGTCAGGATATTTTCTAACCCTCTCTGCCATTTCATTGTTGGCTGCCTTCGCGATCGAAATAGCTTCCGGCGCAGGGATTAGCTGAGTCGCTGCGGTATAAGAAAGCACCTGCATATCTATTTTTCCTGCATCCATGCTTGCCAACCACTTTTCCTCAACATTCCCATCTGTATTTGTAGTGTAATAGGCCAACCCCGGCGAGTGGGAATCGGAAATGTATGGCGTCATTTGCAACAGATCTTTCCATGACGCTGCGGTTATTTCTCTATTATTTACATGTTCTTCTATTGTGATAATCTTCATTTTTTATTTGCATTTCCTTTATTCGTTTATAAATGACTCAATCCCATTGACCCAAACGCGTTTAACTTTATGGAGCGCATTAATATCGGTGGTAGGGTCACCATCAACCAAAAGCAGATCCGCCCTGTGACCCGGTTTAATCATGCCTCTGTCTTTAAAGCCAAATAATTTGGCAGGAAGGCTGGTTGCGCTTTGTAGAGCCTGTACGGGAGTCATGCCTGCAGCCACAAACGCTTCGATTTCATCAAGCAAACCAATACCGTGATCGATACTGGCAGGGGCAAAGGGCGCATGATTTGCATCCGTACCTGCAATGACTGGTATCCCCGCATTCATTAAGGTTTTTAGTGTAATATCAATATTTTGTGAATCCAAGTTGAGATTGGGCATACGATTTAGAAAAGCGATCGTTTTTTTCATCATGCCCGAAGTAGGAACCGTAATGATCCCTTTTTCCAACATTTCTTCGATCAGGGATTGCGTAATCGGGGCTTCAACCGGAATGTGCGTAATAATATCAACACCTGCGTCAATGGCTGTTTTGAAAGTGGCCATCGATACAGCATGGGCAAATACCAGAAGTTTATGTTCGTGTGCAGCCTCTGTCAAGGCTGTAAACTACTAAAGGAACTAACCGATGTCGGGCATCTTTTCCGCAAGATTCTAACCCGGCCCATAGAATCGAATTGCAAAGTTAATGTAAAGCCTTCACAAAAGTACGCCCTGATCGCACTGTCAAATTACAGTGAGATGACCATGTCAGAACTCGGTCGGGACCTATTGGTCTCGAAGCAGCAGCTTACCATTATCGTTGGTGAATTGCTGAGAAAGGGTTACGTTGAGCGTTATCTTGATAAGAATAATCTTCGTATTGTCTATGTCCGGCTGACCGAAGAGGGAAGAAACGCTCTTAATGAGATCTATACACATGTAGAAACCGGACTTTCATCAAAGCTGGATCTACTGTCCGATGAAGAGCTTGACGAGTTAATGTCTGCAGCGGTTTCAATTAAGAAATCGCTCGAGAAAATAGATGAAAATGAATAGGATAAGTATAAATATTTAGGTAGGAAATGATAAAGTCGCCCTCTCTATTCGGAGCGAATAAGAATACTCAGACGAACTTCCGCTTCTCCGTTTACATAATCCAGTTCCTGAATCAAAAAAGGGACCTCCTTCTGAAGCTGAATTGTATTCACCGCCCGGAGTATTTTCTTCAGTTCCCCTTCTCCGTTTACTTTGATCGTGGCTTGAAAGAAATCCCCTCTTTTCATTGACGGCTGGGTGATATCCATTGCCTTAACCGAAACATTTTCGGATTTGAGGCAATCATTGATCTGTTCCAGCATATACGGAAGATCGGCGCGATCCGGTATCAGCAGATTGTTCTTGGCCCCTTCTGCTAGAATGTCCTGGTATTCCTGCCGAAGTAAGTTTTCTTTTGCACTGACGGTATCTAGTTGCCGAGTCAGCGGTCGCACTGCCAGGACCTGGACTGCGATGGCGGCCAATAGAATGATACTCGCGCCCATGATCACAATTCTGCTTAAACTTAACTTATCTAAAAACCGCCACCTTGTAGCAGGCTCAGATAAGAAGTCTCTCTGAGATGAGATGTTTCTATCAGATAAAAAGTGCTTTAAAAATTGAAGGTATTTAAAAGACACATCTTTACCTCACTTCAAATTTTTCTTTCTACACGCAAGCAGAACGAAATTGTTTTATCCCGATAATCATAATCGGTCAGGACTGGTTCCCTCCAGCCTTCTTCCGTCAGAACCCCGATTAAACTTGTGATACTAAGATTATCGGAACAGTCCGCATATAGGTACAGCGTATTCTGCCGATAGCTCAGACGATTCAAACGTATACTGCTGTTAAGGCTGGCTAAGGACTTCTGAACCATTGTTAAATCCCCAAATGTATCGCTGCGGTTCCGTTCCCATTCCGACCAGATCTGATTTTTTCGCTCCGCGTTTAGTTCATCGACCTGTTCCTGCAGTGCCGTAATTTCTATCTGGTGCTCAGAAATATGATTAATTAGCGGATAGCAATAACAACCTATCCCGAAGACCATTCCAATAAAAATCATCAGGACCAGCAGGCATGTTTTTATTTTGGCCGGCCGCAAAAAAATGCAGCCAAAATTGCAGTTTTTCTTTTCTTTCACTCTTTGCCTGCCAGCCAGCAGTGCCAGGTGATGAAAATTCATAGAATGGCTATCTGCCGAAAAATCACTGAAATCAAATTCCTGATAAACGGATTCCAGCGTCCGGACACCCTCAGCCTCTCCTGAATCAATCAGGATATCTGCGATCCGGGCGGCTTTAGCGCTTCCATCCGTGACAACGATATTGAAAGGAATTGTGCAGTCTTTCAGCGCAGTATAAATCTGATATTTTGGAGTCTCCGGTTCACTGCCCAGGATCACCCTTATCACTTCCGGCAAGCCATTGCGATATTGGACAGCCTGGATATTTTGATTATCAAGTTTAAACAGGCAAAGAATTCTTTTTTCCTTGAAAGGCGTCAGGATCCCGCCAAATGCCTGAACAGTATATTCAGCACCGCAAAGTTCATATCCCGTCTGCTGAAGACACCGGGCATAAAGCTCAAGCGTAGTTTTCCTTACGCCAATGACTCTGATCCGAAGATATTCATCCTTCTTCTCGTCCAATACCACGTATTCATAACAAAGTTCGCTGATTGGAACCGGAACTTCCTGTTCAAGCCAGAAATGAACTGTTTTATCCCGATACTTCGGAACAACCCAAGGAATACAAAATTCCCTGATCAGCCCGTTCTGAAAAGGAAGCAACAGATAAACAGGGACTTTTCTCGAACATTTTCGTTGCCCGAATCGTCCCTGACGATATTCATCCAGAACCATTTTAAGATTTTCTTCGGCGTCACTGCCTTCGGACCCTGAAAAAGTCTCCAGGGGAAAGCTGGAGACGACAATCTCGGAACCCATGTTTCCTAGCCGCTTCGAGCGATAAAAAAATCTTATTTCTTGGGCATCAATCTCTAAAAAAAGCATTTTTTCTCGGCCTGCCTTCTAAATAGACGACCATAAAGTACTGGCAAGACTTTTGTCAAAAACTTTAACTTCAGCCTGAGATCCATCCGAACTTAGATATACCATAATCAAATTTTCGGGGTCCGGAAAGGTATTTCCGGTAATTTCTGCAATACCAAATCCCATTTTCCCTGTCTCGGCCTTTTGCTGCGTCACCGTTGAATCAAGTCTGGCAATATAATCAGGGATAAGTCCTGAACCCGTGATCGTTCCGTTTGCAGCAGAAAGTTCATCAATCCTGAGATATATTCCATTGTCGACCTGATACCTGTCCAGCGCTGCTTTGACTTCACGTCCTGTTGTGATATCGGCTTTCTCCCGAGCTGTTTCTGCATTCCCAACGAAACGCGGGATGACAATTGCGGCTAGGATGGCCAGAATAACGACCACCAGCATAACTTCCAGAAGGGTAAATCCTTTTTCGTTTTTAACCACTTAAGACATTCCTCCCTGTATTTTTGACATTTATTTTAATTTTTGCCTGTGATTTAATGGCATGTTCAATTTTTTTATTGTACAAAAAATATCAGCTTAATGAATCTGTGAGCTTATATCAAAGATCGGCAGGAGAACTCCGATAGCCACGAAACCGACCAGGCCCGCCATAAGAAACACTAGAGCAGGCTCTAAGAGCTTCGTATACTGCTCAATTCGCTCCTCCAGCTCTTTTTTGAACATCCGAGTCATATACGCAAGCATTTCACTGAGTTTGCCGGATTCCTCCGCAACCTCCAGCATTTTTGCAACTTCAGGAGGAAACAGCTTACTCGTCATGATGACCGAGAACATTCTTCTTCCTTCGTTGACAGCAAAAATTAATTGGGTTGTCAATTCCTGCATCAGATGATCCTTGAAAAGGTTTTTCACCAGGAGCAGTGATTCCTGCAGAGACAGCCCCGCGTCCAGCAATCTTCCCAGGACCGAACAAAATTGAATGAGCTGCCTAGTTCTGTTGATCTTACCGGTTCCAGGTATGATGAAGGAATGTCCTTTTTTATTCAGCAGCCACACCGTTATAGCCAGAACAGGGATAACGGCTGTCAAATACGGGATACAACAACCCACATTAAACATTATTTTTGTTGCCAGCGGCAATTCTGTCTCAAACCCGCGGAAAAGGTTTTCATACATCGGCAGAATCATAAGGCTGAGGGTATAGATAATAAACAAAGATGCGACAAGAAGCAGAACCGGATAAAATAAAGCATTTTTGAATTTCTTCTCAAAAAAATACGCGTCCTCCAGATAACCTGCAATATCGATCAACGCAGTCGGCAAAGTCCCGCTTCTTTCGCCGGCTTTGACCATCGTGGCAAACAGGTGCCCCGGAGAGGGAATGATGCCCTGCAAACTGACATGCAGTTCGGCGCCAGCCTGAAGAGAGCGGCTAACCTGCTTCCATTGATTTTTATCTAAACCGGTTGTTTCTCTTTCCGCAATGACATCTAATACCGCAAGCAGAGGAATGCCTGCCTCCAGCATTGTTCCCAGCTTACGTGCTGTCCTCCCCCAAAACAGTTTTCTATTTCCCGTCTTGTATCTGATCCACACCGAAGTGAATAATGCCCTGGTGATCTCCACGGGATATAAATGCTGTTCCCTTAGCCCGGAAACAACTCTGCTTTGATCTTCCTCCGCCCAGTAGCCCATCCGTATATTGCTATTTCTATCAACGGCTTTCCATTTCCAGAGCAATCGCAAACCCTCTTATTATCCTAATCTATATTTCCGCCCACAGTCTCATGATTTCTTCCAGAGAAGTTATTCCGGCAGCGACTTTCCTAAGCGCATCTTCTTTCAGCGTAAGCATTCCAGATTTTTTAGAGACCTTTTCAAGGCTGGCGGCACTGCCTTTTTGCAGAATTAGTTTCTTAATTTCCTGATTGTAGGGAAGATATTCATGAATCCCTATCCTGCCGTTGTATCCGGTCCCATGGCACTTGGAACAGCCTGCCGGTTCATAAATAGCTGATACGGCTTCCCCGTGAAAAATTTGTTTCTCTTCAGCTAAAACCGGTTTTAATTTCCGGCAATTCAGGCATAGTCTCCGGACAAGTCTCTGAGCCAGTACCCCGCAAACCGCCGAAGCTACCATATAGGCATCGATATCCATATCCAATAAACGGGTAAGCGCTTCTGCTGCAGTATTGGTATGAACGGTAGATAAAACAAGGTGCCCGGTCATTGCAGCCGCTGTTGCAATTTTGGCGGTTTCTCTGTCTCTTATTTCCCCTACCATAATAACATCCGGATCCTGACGAAGAATGGATCTCAGGCCACTTGCAAAGTCCAGGCCAATACCAGCATTGACCTGAGCCTGACTGACTCCCGGTAGTCGGTATTCGACAGGGTCTTCGATGGATACCATATTTATTGTTTCGGACGGCAGCTCCCGGATCAGGGCATATAATGTGGTGGTTTTGCCGCTCCCGGTCGGACCGGAAATGAGGATCAGCCCATGCGGCTGGCGGATAAGCTTTCGAATTTGATATTCGACATCCTCCCGCATACCCAGTTCTTCCAGGGAGAGACGTGCGGTCTTTTCATCCAGAATCCTGGTCACGACTTTTTCTCCATAGACAGTCGGAAAAGTAGAAACTCTGACATCAATTTTCTTATCAGAAATGTCCAGCATTATTCTGCCATCCTGAGGGAGACGTCTTTGGGTTATATCCAGACCCGACATGACTTTCAAGCGGGCGGTAACACTTCTGGACAGATCCTTTGGCAAGTTTCCCTTAACCATCAGCAGCCCGTCTATCCGAAATTTCACGCTGAATCCGGTTTCGATCGGTTCCCAGTGTATATCACTTGCTTTTTCGATAACAGCCTGTCGGAACAGCGAATCAACAAGGCTGACGACCGGCGTTTCCTGGGCATTGACATTTTCTTCAATCTTCCAGCTCACTGATTCGTTTGGATTTAGAACAGCATGTTCCCCAGTTGATCTTTCCAATGTAAAACATTCTCGAATTGCAATTTTGATTTCTTCAGCGGAAGCTAGGAGCGGATCAACCTGATATCCGGTAAAAAGCATCACATCATCCAACGCGGTTCTATCTGTAGGATCCGCCATAGCGATGATGATTCTTTGATTCTGAGCCGCAATCGGAATCAGCGTATATTTCCGGGCCAGTTCTTCCGAAACCAATTTTGCTGCTGAAACATTGACAGGTCTCTCAGCAAGACTGATCATGTTAATTCCTGATATCCGGCTTTTAAATTCCAGGATTTCCTCTTCTGCCAAATACGCTGCAAGAAGTTCTTCAAGTTTTGCTCCCTGGTCAAGCAAGGCAAGCTGAGTAGCTATCTCATCGGCATTTGAAATAAGCGCCTTGTTCTCACGGGCATACACGTAAAGTTCTTTAAGCACAAAATCTTTCCAAAATCCTGGTTTGGACTGATCAATCATAAACGTACCTGTACCCGGTAAGGTCGTACTTCCCATCTTCTCCCAACACAAGCTCCCCAACCCTGCACTGTTTCATATTCCCCATTGTTGCCCTGGATGTGATTTGCGTTACATCGTTGGCCCGTATGACTTCAATTTCAACAACCATTCCTTCCGAATCGTATTGAATGCTCCCCTGCCAGGAAGGATCATGAGCAAGAACTGCTTTGGCGTATTCAAGTCCACTGTCAGCCATATAAGCAGTCTTGACTTTTTGGGCCTCGCAGACAACGATACGTTCCTGTGAGCTGATCAGAATAAAGGTCTGAACTCCCATCCAGGATAAAGAAAACGTAACAAGAAGTATCAGTAAAGATACATTACCGCTTTCCCGATTTATTCCGAAGAACTTCTTACGCGAACAGTTCTTTGCCAGTAAACGACTCTTTCCGCCTGTTCGGCTGTTAAAGAGATTTGCCATAATCCCTCCTTAACCCCAGTACAATGAAATTCACAAATCCTGCTTGCTACCGGAGTCGGAACGCCAAGATGTTCGCGGTACAAGTCCAAAACTCCGTTAAAGTCCTTGTCTGCAAGATAGTAGCTGTCTGTCATGGTCTTACCATCCTCAAGACAGTTGATACGTAATACTTTGCCTGTCCAGGCTACACTTTCAGCTGTGGAAACAGCTGCGGTCAATACTTGACCTGCCCGGACAGCTGCAAAGGAAAGATCGGCGTCTGCCATTAGCCCCTTAGCCATCCGGTACTGACTGATATACAATTGAAAAACCATTGCAGCAATGATTCCTGTAATGACCAGAGAAACGAGAACTTCTAACAACGTAAATCCCTTGTCATTTTGCCATCCCGTTTTCTTTATCAGCCCAGCCATAAGTTACTCCAACCAACATCGTCAAATTTTCATCTGCGCTATTTCCATTATTTAACTTATTTACTATGATTCTACATATTTCTTAAACTTCCTGCCTGTTATATAAATAATTTACTTATTTTACCAATTAATAATTATTCTGCAATATAATGCAGACAGGTCAGCTTGAACTCTTTTTGATCTTCCAACTCAGTCCAGTTAATTTTTACAGAAATTTTAAGCAGATTCGGAGAATCCCATTCACAACAGACGGTTCTGGAAAACTGTCCAGATTCATCACGCGTTGTCCCGATCAGATAATGATAAACGGCAGAAGGATCATCAAGCAGGACCGCCGTGATTTCCTCCGCTGTCGAACTGGCAAGATTGACTGCCTGTAGGGTATTGTCGGTATGGCTGCTCTTGATATATGCCGTATTGATCAATGCCAACATCACTGCAAATCCCAAACTAAAAATAAAGAGCCCTGTTAAAACGTCAAGCAAAACAAAACCTTTTTTCTTAGCGTTCATTCCGGACCTCCCCCCCAGTACAACGTTACCTTAACGAATCACTGCTTTTCCATTGTCATCAAGCGCATAATGTTTGCTTGGATCAAACGGGCATGCCGGTATTTCCTCAAGATACGGTCCTTGCCAGTTTAAATCAGCAGAAGGGCAGGTAATCAGATCATTCAGACTTTCCGGATAGCTGCCCACGTCAAGACGGTATAGTCTTGCAGCACTTTCTATTTTGAGAACATTGACTTTGTGCACTTCCGATTCTGTACTGTTGATACTGCCGCTGTAACATGGCAGAATCATAGAGGCCAGGATACCCAACAAAGCGATGACCAATAATACTTCCCATAAAGTAAAACCGTTCTTGCAAGCTTTTGGCATAACGATTCCTTTCTTGTCTCTGATAAAACGAAAAAATATGTAAATTAATTACATATTTTCTACACAAACATATGATTTCCTTTTCGATTCTTGGTATTGGTATTATCACTTAAATATGACTGATCTAATTTGTGAAAGTCGTACTACCTACTGTTTCGTCTTCAGACCGTCCAGAGGGTTTTCAAATCGCCCAATGCCAAGCGGTAAGCCAATCCTATAGGTATCTTTAATCTTGGCAGCGTTTAAAGTGACCTGCATCTTAAAATATTCCGACGGGCATTGTCTTTACCATAACCTTTGATATGACCGGAATCGGCGGTTCTGTCCCAAAAACGAAATTGATTTCGTTTTTAGGGACAAGCCTCTATATGAGGTTTGTCACACTCGTAAGCCTGATCGGCTAGAGTTGGGCCGGTTCCAGTTTAGCCTTTGACTTTAGGAACGATCCACAACTTATTGAGGATCTGATGCCTTGGTCGTCCAATCTGCCGGAGTACTGTAGGTAGAATATGACTCTGCTGATGCCGGGGTTCTATTTTTCAACGCACCGAAATATTGTGCTTACCATTAATCAACTAAAGATGATATTTTCGAAGGCTACAATTCCCAGACTAATCGCTAATTTGAAACAGCAATTGGAATTTCATAAGAAGTTATTACATTACTCCAGGCAGACATTTTGTATGTTCCTAGATATTTCGTAGGATCAGTGAAAGGATATGAAACAATAAATACATTTAATAAATGAGTACCTTCACTATTTATAGTTATCTTGGGTGAAATTATTACAGATTTCCCCAGATCTATTTGATATAATTCATAATATTTTTCGTTTAAACCCGAATAGTTCAAGGGATATAATTCACCATCTAAAAATGCAAAAACAGCGAAAGACTGCTTTATTCCAGAACTTTCATCCTTTAAATATTTATCATAAAAGGGGGAGCCTTTTATTGATTCTTTGATATCGACATAAATAGTAAGTGTCTTCTCTTCTCCGATTTTTACATCTTCAATTTTTCTTATTACTTCATTATAGTCCCATATATTCTTAATGTTTTTATCATATGGCTTTTCAAGAAGAAAAAAATAATATCCCAAATTTTCATCAATTGTAAGAATGTTTGATGAGTATAGAGTATTTTTGTTATTTTTAGTTGATTTTATAATAGTAAATCTTTTACAGTATGAATTTTGTTGACTCATTTCCTCTTGGGAATTATTTTTTCTTAATAATATCAATTCACAATCATTTAATCCTTCCACAATTTCATCAGTAGTTATATGTATGCTTGTACGTATATAGCTATTATTTGAAGTTTTTGGGAAGAATAATTCATGTTTACCCTGTTTCTTACCTCCATTTATTGAATAATTAACTAGTTTAAAGTTATTTAGTAACAATACATCAAAAGCAGTATCCTGATTGGAAGATATATCTATAATAAAGTCGCCTTCAAAAGAACTGCAGTTAACATCAAGAGTTTTTTGAACTATATCATTTTTCCCATCTAAAAAGGTTATTCCAATACTTAATTGAGTTTTATTATTACTGTTGTGTGATACTTTCAATATATTTATTCCTCCGCTTTTAAAAAAAATTGTTCCCGATATTATTACTAAAATAATTATCATCAAATAACAATTGACTTTTTTCATAATTATTTCCTCTAAGTTATAAATTAGTCAACACCCATAAACAATTATTCTTTAGTAAGGATAAGGTATCATTAATTTCGCAAATTCATAAATTGTCCTAAAAATAAGGACATAAACGCAACTGCTTGGTAAAATAAGGTTACCACACACAAAATCTACCAAGGAGGAGCTGCGAATATGTCTGA
>Ga0074193_1001713_pt1 | contig 24460 bp, 26 predicted proteins | sample EPASupsiteHSE605_FD_64523 | JGI IMG/M metagenome (GOLD analysis project Ga0074193, IMG submission 64523) | Bioremediated contaminated groundwater from EPA Superfund site, New Mexico - Sample HSE6-05 | ecosystem: Environmental > Aquatic > Deep subsurface > Groundwater > Contaminated ... | reverse complement strand
GGTCGCGAGCCTCGAGGGCTACGACGGGGTCGTGCTCGGCGCGCCGATCTACGTCGGCAGGCCGCTCGGGCTCGCCCCGTTCGCGACCCGCCACGCCGCCGCCCTCGCACAGGTTCCCGTGGCCGCGTTCGCGACCGGGATCGTCCCCATCGCGCCGAAGCACGGGCAGCTCGAACAGGTCCGCGAGGTCCTCGCCGACGCCCTCGCCCCCCTCGTTCCGGTTGCCGCGACCGTCTTTGCCGGGGCGCTCGAGCCCTCGCGCATGGGCTTTGCCGATCGGGCCGCGGTACGGCTGCTCCGAGCGCCGACGGGGGACCACCGCGACTGGGCCGCGATCGCCGCCTGGGCCCGAGAGCTCGTGCCCCTGATCGGGGCCTGACCCCGCGGACCCCGCGCGGTCGACCCGCGGTCATCCGATGATGAGGCGGTGGATCCGTCCCATCCTCTTCTTCCGCTACCCGAGGGCTTTACAGCCCACGGGGTAAAGAATATTTTCAATTAAATAAAATAGAAATATTTATTCTTGTGGACGGCCAGTTGCCTGTAACCGTTCCCTTCCGGCGGGCACATTTCCCGCCATCAGCGCTGGAGGCATCTCCCCTTGCGGCAGGGCGCGGAAGATTGCGGAGGCCGTACGGCACGCATGCTTCGCACCGGATCCGCACTCCGGGCTGCGACCCCGGCCCGGTACCGAAGGGTTACGATGGGGTCGGGAGACGAAGGGTGAGTATGAAGTATCATTATCTTGCGCTCTCGATCGCCCTGGTGGCGATCGCCTGCGCGATGCCGGTGACAGGGGCGAGCATCGAGAAGATCGTGTACGAGTCCGGCGGCCAGATCGTCGTCGTACACCCGGACGGGACCTGCCGGACCGTCCTGACCGACGGGGCGGACGCCTTCTCGCCCGTCTGGTCCCCCGACGGTTCGAAGATTGCGTTCGTCCGGGGCCTGTACGAAGACGGGGAGATCTACGTGATGAACGCCGACGGTACGGGGCGGACCCGTCTCACCACCCTGCCGGGCGAGGATGGCAGTCCGACCTGGTCCCCGGACGGCTCAAAGATCGCGTTTCTCCACACGTGGGACGAGAGGCCGTACTCCGAGGAGCCCATCAACGAGATCCATGTGATGAACGCGGACGGAACCGGAGAGCGGGCGCTGGGAATCTGGGGGAAGATCATCGAGGATCTGGCGTGGTCTCCGGACAGCTCCCGGATTGCGTACGCGAGCGGAACCCGGGAGCCCTTCTACCAGAAGGTCGAGGTGCGCGGTATCGTCCCCGGGCAAAGCCAGTGGATCGATAAGTGGGGCAGGCATCCGAGCTGGTCCCCGGACGGCTCCCGGATCGCGTATGAGTATGACTCCCTCCACCAGGATCCCGACAGAGCGGGAGGGATCTGGGTGGCCAGCGCGGACGGGACCGCTCGGACAGCCCTGAGCACCGATGTTCAGAACCGCGACGACTGCGAGCCCGCCTGGTCCCCCGACGGTTCGAAGATTGCGTTCGTCTCGGACCGGGACGGCAGCAGGGAGATCTACGTGATGAACGCGGACGGCACGGGGCAGACGCGCCTGACCGCCAGTTCGGACTACGTTTCCTCCCCTGCCTGGTCCCCCGACGGTACCCGGATCGCGTTCCGACACTCGTTGAACGGCAACTACGGGATCTCCATAGTACGCGCCGGGGGTGGCGGTGAGACCCGCCTGGCCGACAGCGCCGGGCAGTTTGACTGGTGGGCCGGGGTCGACACGGCGCCGAAGGTCACCGGCATCGTCGTTCCGCCGGACCCGGTGGCGGTCGGGAGGACCGTCCGGATCGGCGGCGTCTTCGCGGATCCCGATGCGGGGGACACGCACACCGCGTCCTGGGCCTGGGACGACGGGACGGTCACGTCCGGCATCGTCCAGGGCAGGGCGGTCGCAGGGTCCCATGCCTATGCTGCGCCCGGACTCTATCGGGTGAGTCTGACCGTGACCGATCGGGCAGGGGCGGCGGGGAGCACCGTCGCAAAGGAGTTCGTCGTCGTCTATGACCGGACCGGGGGTTCCGTCACCGGCAGCGGCTGGATCGCGTCGCCCCCCGGCGCCCTCGGAACCCACCCGAGGGCGGCCGGTAAGGCGACCTTCCAGTTCGAAGCGAAGTACACGGCGAGAGGGACGGTGCCGACGGGCACGGCGGAGTTCCGGTTGAGGTCGGCCGGCCTCGCGTTCCGCTCGACCAGGTACGACTGGCTCGGGGTCGTCGGGGCAGAGGCGCAGGTCCATGGAAGCGGCACGGTCAACGGGGCCGGCGGCTACATGTTCCGGCTGACTGCGGTGGACGGGGACTCTCTCAGACCGAAGCGGCCGGACCTCTTCCGGATCCGGATCTGGAAGAGGGCAACGGGGACGGTCGTCTACGACTCCCAGATGGGCGCTGCGGACGATGCGGACCCGACGACGGCCATAGGCGGAGGATCGATCGCTGTTCACAGGAAGTGACCCGCCCACCTTTTTCCCCGGGGCGAGTTATCGGCACGCCGGGGCACCGAAGACCCGGACCGCAGGACCGCACGCCCTCCCGGCCGTCGGAGGAGAATGACGCCAGCGAGGGGCCGCATCGGTTCCGACCCCTGGCCCCCGTCCATCTCGGACTCCGTACGCTCCGATACGCTCTCGAAATCCATCATCCGACGATCAGGTAAACCTACTTCATCTTCGGGCGCGCATAGCTCCCCCGATGGACCTGCTGGACCAGGCGATTGTGTCGAGCGGGGCCGCGGCCTACGTCGGGTACGCGTCCTCCGCCGACCCTGACATGCGCTACCTGACCCGGTTCCAGACGACGGACCCCGTGCTCTTTCTGAAGCGGCCGGGCGAACGGGGCCAGGTCGTCGTCTCGCAGATGGAGTACGCGCGGGCCGCCTCCGAGTCGACCTTCGCCCCGATCACGCGGGCCGAGGCCGGCCTCTTCACCCACTGGAAGGACCCGTCGGACCGCTGGTCCGCCATGGCCGCCGCGATCGCCGGGCTGGCGAAGGGCGACGTGCTCGTGCCCCCTTCGTTCCCGATTGCGCTCGCCCGGGGTCTCGAGAGCCACTGCCGCGTGGTCGTCGACGACGGGACGATCCAGCGCCTCCGCGCGGTCAAGGTGCCGGCGGAGGTGCAGGAGATCCGCGCGGTCCAGCGGGCGAACGAGGCCGCGATGGCCGCGGCCGTCGGAATGATCCGGGCCGCGGAGGTCAGAGACGGCCTCCTCGTCCTCGGCGGCCAGGAGCTGACGGCCGAGCGGGTCCGGGCCGAGTGCCACGTGACCCTCCTCTCGCATGGGTGCCGCGCCGCGGACACGATCGTGGCCTGCGGCGAGCTGGCCGCCCAGCCGCACCAGCGGGGGACGGGCCCCCTCGCTGCGGACCAGCCGATCGTGATCGACATCTTCCCCGAGGACGAGCTCTCGGGGTACTTCGCGGACATGACCCGGACGGTCGTGAAGGGCGAGCCCTCGGACGAGGTCCGGGGGATGTTCGAGGCCGTCACAGAGGCCAAGGCACTCGCGATCGCCCGTATCCGGGCCGGCGTCCCGGGGGCCGAGGTCCACCAGGCGGTCGTTGACCTCTTCGCCGGACGGGGGTACGCGAGCGAGGGGGCGGCGGGCTTCACCCACAACCTGGGCCACGGGGTCGGGCTCGAGGTGCACGAGCTCCCCACGCTCGGCCCGCAGGGTGGGCCGCTCGAGGCGGGGAACGTGGTCACGGTCGAGCCGGGCCTGTACCTCCCCGGGGTCGGAGGGGTCCGGCTCGAGGACATGGGGCTCGTGACGCCCGACGGGTTCGAGAACTTCACGCGGTTCGACGAGGAGCTGGTCCTGTGAACGACGAGGTCCTCGAGCAGTACCGCGAGGCCGGCCGGATCGCAAGAAGGATCCTCACGGCCGGAGCCGGGATGGTCCGGCCCGGGGCCGGCGTCCTCGAGACGGTCGAGGCGGTCGAGGCCATGGTCCTCGAGGCCGACGCCGGGCTCGCCTTCCCGCTCAACTGTTCCTTCAACGAGGCGGCCGCGCACGACACGGCCTCGGAGGACGACGAGCGGGTCTTCGCGGCCGGCGACCTGATCAAGCTCGACCTGGGGGTCCACCTCGACGGCTATATCGCGGACACGGCCGTCACGATCGACCTCGGCGATCACGGCGAGCTCGTCCGGGCGGCCCGAGCGGCCCTCGACGCCGCGATCGCGATCGCCCGGCCGGGGGTCGCCACGGGCACGCTCGGTGCGGCCGTGCAGGCCGCGATCGAGGGGCACGGCTACCGGCCGATCGCGAACCTGACCGGTCACGGCCTCGACCAATACGTGCAACACAGCTCGCCGAGCGTCCCGAACGTCGGCCACCCGGGCGGCGCCCTCCTTGCCGAGGGACAGGTCGTCGCGATCGAGCCGTTCGCCACGACCGGCTCGGGCCTCGTCTCCGAGACCGCCCGGGCCGAGATCTACAGCCAGATCTCGTCTCGCCCGACCCGGCTCCCGGGGGCGAGGCGTGCGATCGAGCTGGTGCGCGAGCGCCGGGGGATGCCGTTCTCACGCCGCTGGCTCGACGTGCCCAAGAAGGAGATCGCGCTCGCCAACCTCGTCCGGCAGGGGATCTTCCGGTCCTACCCCGTGCTCCACGACGTGCCCGGATCGTTCGTGGCCCAGGCCGAACACACCCTCGTCATCCTCGAGGACGGCTGCCTGGTCACCACGGCATGAAGGATACGCTTATCGATGGACGAACCTCATAGATCAGGATACGCATCCATGTCAGCCGACGCAGCCAATGCACCGATAGTGACCGGCGCGGCCACCGATGAGGGCCTGCTCCGGCTCGTGGAGGTGGTCCTGACCGCCGAGGTGTACAACCAGCACCCGAACCTCGACCTGAACGACCTGCCTCCGCACTGCCGCGAGGTCTTCGGCGTCGGCGGGGCGTCCGAGGCCAAGAGGCCGGTCTCGGTCTCGGAGGCGATGATCCGAAAGGCCCTCGACATCCCGGACGCGGCCGAACGGCTGAAGAAGAGCCCGTTCGTCAGCTACGAGGAGTTCGGCCAGCGCCTCCGCGTGACGGCGCTCGCCGAGGCGGCCCGCTGGTTCCTCCGGAAGGGCGGCGCCGTTCTCGTCCGCGAGAACCCGGCCCTCGCCTGGTATTACGAGCAGCACGAGCCGGTCGAGGGCGCACGCTATGTCGACGTCCGCCGGCGCAACCCGAAGTACGAGGAGACGAAAGCCTACATCGAGCGGAAGATCTCGGCCCTTCTCGCCGAGGACGAGCGCATGCGCTCGGCCCTCGAACTCTGCATCGTCTCGGCCCCCGAGGAGATCCGCAAAAGGCTCGACGACCTCGTCCTGACTCCCGAGCAGTATATCTCGATCGAGAAGGTCCGGACCGCGCTCGCGAACCTCGCGTTCCTCCGGGAGCACGACATCGCCGAGGTCGGCAAGTTCCTCTTCGTCGGGCCGCCCGGCACGGGCAAGACCTCGCTCGCGCTCGCCATGTCGCACGTGCTCGGGATGCCGATCATCGAGGTCCGGATCTCGATGATCACGTCCCAGTACCTCGGCGAGACGAGCAAGAACATCGACCGGGTCTTCGACTTCGCCCGCCGGCTCGCACCCGCGATCCTCTTCGTCGACGAGTTCGACTTCGTGGCGAAGAGCCGGGTCACGGACGATCACGGCGCGATGAAGCGCGCCGTGAACGCCCTCCTCAAAAATATCGACCAGGTCAGCCTGATCCGGACGAGCGTGGTCCTGATCGGCGCGACCAACCACCCGCGCCTCCTCGACGAGGCCGCCTGGCGACGCTTCGACGAGGTGATCGAGTTCGCCCTCCCCGACCGGGAGATGCGCTACGAGATCCTCACGAAGGTGATGGCCGGGCTCGACACCGAGGCCGACCTCGACCGGCTCGCCGACGAGACCGAGGGTTTCTCGGGGGCCGACCTCCGGATGATCGTGAAGGAGGGCGTCCTCTCGGCCTTGATGGAGGAGCGGACGCACATCCTCCAGTCCGATATCGAGAAGGGCGTGAACATGGTCCTGAAACGGAACGTGATCAAGGACAACTCCTGGGTGTAGGATGGAGCTGCGGCTGCTCGGCACGGGCGACGCGATCGGGACACCGAAGATCGGGTGCGACTGCCCCCAGTGCCGGGAGGCCTGCGCGACCGGGCGCGAACGCCTCCGGACCTCGCTCCTCCTGACCATCGGGGGCCGCCACCTCCTGATCGACTCGGGCCCGGACCTCCGGAGGCAGCTCCTCTGCGCCGGCTCGCCCGCGATCGACGCCCTCCTCTGGACTCACGGCCATTACGACCACTTCATGGGCTTCGGCGAGTTCTACCGGGTCCAGGACGCACCGCCGGTCCACGCGGCCCCCGAGGTGCTCGACTACTGCGGCCGCATCTTCTCGTTCCTCCGCTTCGAGGAGCACCCCCACGCCCCGTACGAGCCCTTCGAGCTCTGCGGCGCGACGGTCACCCTCGTCCCGGTCAACCACCCCCCCGGCCCGACCTACGGCCTCCGCCTCGAGGCCGACGGGGCCGTGTTCGCGTACACGGCAGACACCCGGGCCGACATCCCGGAGCGTTCGCTCGCCCTCCTCGAGGGCGCGGACCTCCTCCTCGTGGACGCGATCGCGCCGGCCGGCTATCGGATCAACAAGCACATGACCTACGACGAGGCGCTCGCGCTCGCGGACCGACTCCGGCCGAAGGCGTTCCGCTGCGTCCACCTCGCCCACCTGATCCCCTGGGATCTCCCCCATCTCGGGCACGACGGCGAGACTTTCGTCCTCGGCGATCGGACCCCGGCGGCTTTCGCCCCGCGCCGGCCCCCGCGTGGCCCCCGTCTCTAGCCGAATCCATACCATTAAACTCCTCAGCGGTCCAATGCTGGGGGCATGGATATCAAGGTCCTTGAGCTCGGACCGGGCAAGGCGCGGCTCGTGGTCGGGGGCGAGGGGCACACGTTCATGAACGCCCTCGTGGAGGAGATGCTGCTCGATCCGGGGGTCGACGTGGCGAAATACGTGATCAAGTTCCAGTTCGCCGACCCCGAGCTCCTCGTGACGACCCGCGAGGGCCGGGACCCGGTGGCGGCGATCCGCGACGCCTGCCAGCGCCTGGTCGGGTCCTGCGACGCGCTGCTGGCCGAAGTCGAGACCTGGCAGTAACCCCTCTTTTTCTCCTACCCGCTCCGCCCGCAGTGGAGGAGGAGGAGCACGACGAACGGTCCCCAGAGGAGCGTATGCAGGACCTGGGCCGTCGCCTTGCCGAGGAGGCCGAGCGTGAGCGGCCCGACCAGGGCGCTGTGCGTGATCCCGAACCCGGTGAGGAGGAGCAGGGCCGAGACGGCGAGGAGGGCTCGGGGGATGAGACGGCGGGGGTCCACGGTCACCTCCCGATGAACGGCCGGTCGAGCTCGCCGCCGTTCGAGAACCCGCGCTGCTCCCAGTACCCGCGGTAGTCGGTCCGGTCCGAGGCCTCGATCCCGGTCACCCACCGGCACCACTTGTACCCCCACCGGCCCTCGGCCACGAGGATGAAGGGGGAGCCGAGCGAGCGGGGCAGGGTCAGGTTGTTGACCCGGTACGCGAGCAGGAGCCGGCCGTCGCGGACGGCCTGAAGGGGCAGCGAGGTCGAGTACCCGTCGAGCGCGGCAAAGATCACGGTCGTCGCGTCCGGCGCGAGGTCGGAGGCCTCGAGGAGGTCGATCACCCGGACCCCCTCGAAGAGCGCGGTCGCGTCCCAGCCCTCGACGCAGCTGAGGGTCACGACGCGGCCCTCGTTCGGAAACCGGGAGAGGACCTCGCCGTAGGTGTAGTTCAGGGGCCGGTCGACCGCGCCGCCGACGGCGAGCCGGTATGTCTCGAGATCGACCGAGGGGGGCCCGCGGATCGAGTTCTCGCGGAAGGCGGCGACCGAGTCGAGCTGCGTCCCGTTCGCCTCCCGGACTTCGCCGGCGAGATCGGCCGGCGGCGGGGCGAAGTGGGTGTAAACGTCGAATGCCCAGACTCCGGCGACCACGAGGAGCGCGGCGACGAGGAGCGGGGAGAGGCGGGCCATGAGCGGGACTTGTCCCGGTGGGACTTCAGGGTTGCGGTCTCGGATCCTATTTCCCCCGGGCCGTCATATCCCTCACTGCATGCTGGACCCGGTCGTGTGCGGCGCGAGTCTCCTCTGCAACTGCGACTGCGTCGAGGGCGCCCGCCGGCTCCTGGCCGACGGCTCGGTCGACCTGATCGTGACCGATCCCCCGTACGGGATCGGGGGCGACCGGCTCGACCGGCACTACAACCGGGACGAGTCCCACGTGGTCGGGGGCTATGTCGAGGTCCCGGCCGACGCGTACGGCGCCTTCAGCCGCACCTGGGTGAGCGAGGCCGCCCGCGTCCTCCGGCCCGGCGGCGCGCTCTTCGTCGTCTCGGGGTACACCCACCTCTACGAGGTCCTCGGGGCGCTCCGGGCGGCCTCGCTCGTCGAGGTCAACCACATCGTCTGGAAGTACCCGTTCGGGGTCTACACCAGGCGTAAGTTCGTCTCGAGCCACTACCACGTCCTCTACTGGGCAAAGCCCGGGGGGGAGCGGACCTTCAACCTGGAGAGCCGGTACGGCCTGGGCGAGCGGGACGAGTCCGGCGGCTCGCTCAACTACCTGGACCGGGAGGACGTCTGGCCGATCGGCCGCGAGTACAAACCCGGCCGGGCGAAGAACCGGAACGAGCTCCCGCTCGCCCTCCTCGCGAAGATCATCCAGTACGCCTCGAACGAGGGTGACCTGGTCTGCGACCTCTTCCTCGGCGGGGGCTCGACGGCCCGGGCCGCCATCGGCCTCAACCGGCGTTTCGTCGGGTTCGAGCTCTCGCCCTCGATCTTCGCCGCCCGCCTCCCCGAGCTCCGCCGCCTCGAGCCGGGTGGGCTCCTGCCGGCCCAGCGGGTCCCGGTCGTGGCTCCCGTGTCCAACCGGGGCCGGCCCTGGACCGCGGAGGAGGACCGGGCCCTCCGATCGGCCTACGCCCTGCTCCGGGCCGGAGGCCTCGGGAAGGGCGAGGCGGTCGAGCGCCTCGCGGCCGAGCTCGGCCGCGGCCGCTTCGGGATCCTGAAGCGGCTCGCCCGACGGGACTGAGCCTACCGGCCTTGCACCAGGCCGAGCACGACCCCGGCAAAGTCCTCGCTCCGGGCCATGTCGGTCATCAGGGTGTCGGCGCGGACGGCCCCCGGGACCTCGACCGGGTCGCGGACGTCCTGGACGAAGACGTCCACGAACCCTTCGTACAGCCCGAAGACCCCCCGCGAGGTCGGCTCGAGCCCCTCCGCGGCCATCAACTCGGCGGCGGGCCCGCTGACCGGCCGGTCCCCGATGAACGGCGAGACGGCGACCACGAACGCCTCCTCGAGGGCCTCGACCACGCCCCGGCACTCCAGGATCGGCCCGATCGAGGTGACCGGGTTCGAGGGGCCGAGCACGACCGCCTCCGCCTCCCGGATCGCGGCGATCGCCTCCCCGGTCGCGGCGGGCCGGCCGGGCGGCAGCCGGACCACGCCCGTGATCGGGATGCGGGCCCGGTGCCGCACCCAGTACTCCTGGAAGTGGAGGAGACCCTCGGGGGTCCGGACGTGGCTCATGTACGGTGCGTCGGTCATGGGCAGGACCCGCGCCTCGACGCCGAGTGCGGCCGCGAGGGCGGCCGTGGCCTCCGTGAGGGTCCTCCCCTCCCGGAGGAGCTCGGCCCGGTGGATGTGGACGGCCCGGTCGCGGTCGCCGACCGCGATGAACGCGTCGACCCCGAGGCGCCGGGCCGTCTCGTGGGTCGTGAAGGTGTCGCCCCGGATCCCCCACCAGGTCTCCGTGTCCAGCAGGTCGGCGAAGAGGTAGAGGACCGTGTCGATGTCGGGCGAGAGGTGGTTGCCCTGGAGCCAGCAGTCCTCGCCCGTGTTGACGATCACGGCGAGATCGGGGTCGGGGAGGCGGCGGCGGAGGCCCCGGAGGAGCTTCGGGGTCCCGGTCCCGCCCGAGAGCACGGTAATCATTCCTGATCCCATTTTAACCTGAAAGGGTTAAGTTGATCCCGATGGCAGGGAGGTCGAAGTCGGTCCGCGACCCGGTCCACGGGTATATCGAGGTCGATGCGGCGCTCCTGCCGCTCGTCGACGCCCCGCTCCTCCAGCGTCTGCGCTGGGTCCGGCAGCTCGGCTTCGCCTACCTGGTCTACCCCGGGGCGAACCACACCCGATTCGAGCACTCCCTGGGCGCGATGCACCTTGCGGGCCGGCTCTGCACCCACCTGGAGCTCGACCCCGATCTCACCCGGGCCGTGACCGCGGCCGCCCTCCTCCACGACGTCGGTCACGGGCCGTTCAGCCACGTCTCCGAGGCGTTCCTCGTCTCCGATCTCGGGCGGGCGCACCAGGAGATCCGGGAGCTGGTCGAGGTCTCGGGCGCGGCCGCGCTCCTCGAACGGGCCGGTGTCGACCCGGGCGAGGTCTGCCGGCTCGTCGCGGGCGACCACCCGCTCGCCGGGATCATCCAGGGCGAGCTCGACGTGGACCGGATGGACTACCTCCGGCGGGACGCCCACTACACGGGCGTGCCGTACGGGACCGTCGACGCCGAACGCCTGATCCGCTCCGTGCGAATGACCGACCACGGCTTCGCGATCGACGAGGGCGGGATCGCCGCGGCCGAGTCCCTGCTGATCGCGCGGACCCTGATGCGCCCCTCGGTCTACTATCACCACGTCGCCCGGATCGCCGAGGGGATGTTCGCGCTCGCCCTTCGCCTCCATCTCGCCGCCCCCGGGGGGCACGAGTCGGCCGCGGCCCTCCTCTCCTCGGACGACGGGGGCTGCATCCAGGCCCTGCTCGCCTCTCCCCGGCCCGAGACCCGCGCGCTCGTGCGCCGGATCACGACCCGGCAGCTCTACAAGCGGGCGGTCTACGTCGGGCGCGAGCAGGTCAACACGGCCGCGCTCCCGTCGGGTAACGACCCCGAGTACGCCCTCTCGGCCTCCCGGGCGATCGCGGAGCTGGCGGGTGTTCCGCCCGAGCAGGTGATCGTCGACGCGCCGCCGTTCCCCCGCGACCTCTCGATGGAGGTCCGGATCAGCCACGGCACGGGGACGGTCCCGCTCGAGGAACGTTCGCCCATGATCCGGACCCTCAACGAGACCCGGCGCGGACAGTGGCGGCTCGGGGTGTACGCGCCTGCGGGGGTCCGTGCCGCGGTCGAGGCGGCGGCCGTTGAGCACCTCCACATCCGGCCGGCGACCCTGCAGGAGCGGCTCCCCGTCTAGCGAGATCCAAAGCCCTTTTACCCAGGAGAGTCCACTTTTTCCTGAATACACGTCTTCTGGCCGCCGCATTTTTCGATTCCGCCATATTTTTTCCGCAGATCGGAAAATGCAGGTCGTATCGGCCGGTTTCGCTGTATTCGGGGTGAGAACACCGGCAGGCGTTGGCCCGGGAAAGAGGGGAGAGCATGATCACGATCTATACGTCCACGAGCGAGGGGCTCCTGACCGTCGACGACTTCGTTGCCGGCGCCTGGGTGCATGTCTCGAATCCGAGCAACCAGGAACTCGCCCTCCTCGTGGAACGGTTCGGGATCCCGCTCGACTTTCTGACCGATCCGCTCGACCTGGACGAGCGGGCCCGGCTCGAGACCGAGGACGGCGCCCGGCTGATCGTGATCCGCGTCCCTCACCTCGACACCTGGGCCGACGACATCCCGGTCACGACCCTGCCGATCGGGATCATCCTGACGCACGACCTGGTGATCACGGTCTCGGCGATCGATGCCGAGGTGATCGGCGACTTCAAGCGGGACCAGGTCCGGGGCTTCTCCACCCACGACCGGACGCGGTTCGTCCTCCAGCTCTTCCTGAGGACGACCCTCCTCTTCCTCCGGTACCTCCGCGACATCAACCGGGTTACGAACAACGTCGAGAAAGACCTCCACCGGTCGGCCAAGAACGAGCAGCTGATCCGGCTGCTCAACCTGGAGAAGTGCCTGGTCTTCATCTCGACCTCGCTCCGGTCGAACGCGTTCATGATGGAGAAGTTCCACACCGCGACCTACTCGCGCATGGACCAGGACGAGAAGGACCTCCTCGACGAGGTGATCATCGAGAACAAGCAGGCCATGGACATGGCCAAGATCTACTCCTCGATCCTCTCGAACATGATGGGCGCGTTCGCATCGCTCATCTCCAACAACCTGAACACGGTCGTCAAGACCCTGACCACGATCACGATCATCCTGATGATCCCGACGCTCGTCGCGTCGTTCTACGGGATGAACGTGGACCTGCCGCTCCAGGGCTCTCCGGATGCGTTCCTGCTGGTGGTGGGGCTCACGGCCTTCCTCTGCACCCTCGGGATCGTCCTCTTCTGGCGCGGCAACCTGATCTGACGGGCCCGCCGGAGGGCCGGCCCCCGTGCGGCGACCGCAGGTTTAACACTTTCCCGTCACCAACCATACGCCCATGGAATGGAACCAGCGCTGCCCGGGCTGCGGCGACGAGGCCGACCAGGAGGTCCTGCGTGAGTCCCATGACCTCCTGCTCCGCTGCTCGGCCTGCGGCCATATACACCACGCGCCCCGCGAGGCCCCGGTCGAACCGCTCCGGGTCCGGGCGATCGTCTCGGCCGGAACGGAGTCGCAGACCGGCACGATCGAGCTGATGCCGAACGACCTGGTCGAGGTCGGGGACCTGCTCGTGGCCGAAGGGGAGGGAGACGAGGCGGCCGGCGTCGAGGTGAGCTCGATCGAGCTGGCCGGCGGGGGGCGGGTCCCCCGCGCGCGGGCGAACGCGATCATCACCCTCTGGACCCGCGTGGTCGAGGACGTCGTGATCTCGATCTCGGTCCACCGCGGGTACGAGACGATCCCGTATCACCAGCGGGCCGACGGCGAGGAGGTCTTCGAGGTCGGCGAGGTCTACACCTTCGGCGGCCGGAGAGTCCGGATCTCCCACATCAAGCTCCGCGACGGGCCCGTCCTCCGCAAGGAGGGGTGGAAGACCGTGGCCCGCCGCGTCCGGCGGATCTACGGCCGGTACGTACGCGAGGAGACGGCCTATACCCGCAGGACGGAGTCGACCGATACCCGGGGACCAAGGCCGGCCAATACCCAGGGGAAGGGGACCGGCTACTCCCGAAGAAGATAGTCGAGGACGCCCTCGAGGAGCCGGCGGGCCGCGGGGAGATGCCGGGCGGTCTCGGCCGCGCACCCATCGCGCTCGGCTCCCGACAGGTCCGCGGTCCAGGCCGCGATGACGGCCGGGGTCGCCTCCAGGTGGAATTGGAGCCCGAGCGCCGACCCGACTGCAAAGGCCTGGTTGCGGACCGCTTCGCCGGTCGCGAGCAGGGCCGCCCGGGGGGGGAGGTCGAAGGTCTCGCCGTGGAGCTCGAAGGCCGAGAACTCCCGCGGGAAGAGGGGGTTGCCCGCGACCCCGGAAAGGGTTCGCCAGCCGTGCTCGGGGACGGAGGGGTAGACCCGGGCCCCCAGGGCCCGGGCGATCAGCTGCGCGCCGAGGCAGACCCCGAGGACCGGTCGCCCGTCCCCGACCGCGTCGCGGATCAGCGCCTGCTCGTCCTCGAGCCAGGGGTATCGGTCCTGGTCGTTGACCGACATGGGCCCGCCCATCAGTACGAGCCCCGCCCGGTCGAGTCCGGCGGGGAGACCCTCCTCGTAGAGCCGGTGGATCTCGTGGCGCTGACCCCGGGAATCGAGCAGGTCGGCGATCATGCCGGGGGGTTCGATCGGGTCGTGGAGGAGGACGGCGAGTTCCATCTCTCTGCAGGTGGCACCCGGTCCCTGTTCAATCTATCCCGGACCGCTGCGTCCTCGCGGCTCACTCGGAGAGGGCCGAACCTGGTCATGGTCGTGTCGAGATGGAGATAAAAGAGGGGACCATGCTGTGGGCGGCCAGGGGGCCGCCCGCTCCCTACAGAAGTAGGGTAATGATCGCCAGTACGATGAAGATGATTACGAGCCACTTTGCGATGTCCATCGAGAGCCCCGCCACGCGCCCGGCCCCGAGAACGGCCGCAACGATCGCGAGGACGAAGAACACGATTGCCAGATAGAGCAGATCTGCCATTTTCGCCTCCGTTCTCCGGTGTTTCGACCGGAGTCACACTGCTCGATGGTGTTCTAACTATTTAGAATTTTTGCCATATCGGGTCGGTTTGGGATACAATGAGATATATTCTACTCACATTTACCTTGACGACCCCTGCCGGCCCGATCGACGGGACCTTCGGCGCCGGGCTCCGAGCTGCGCGGCCCCTACGTCGCGGCCCTCGTGAGCGCCCGATTCGTCTACGAGGACGGGCCGTCGAGCAGGGGCGAACCGCCCACGAGCATCTCCGCGACCACCCGCGCATCGCGGCCCGGTTGCCCCCGCACGGGGGCCGCTCGACCGCCATCGAGCGCACGAAGCACCTCGGCGACGGCCTCGCCGTGCCCGGGGCCGTACCCTCCCTCGAGCACCAGGGCGAGGGGCCGGCCCGATGCCTCCAGGAGGAGCCGCGTCATGACCCCGAAGTCTTCGGGTACGAGCGCCATCCCCCCGAGGGGGTCGTCGCCGAGCGGGTCCTGGCCGGCCGAGACGAGGAGCAGGTCGGGGGCGAAGGCGGAGATGGCCGGGCAGAAGACCGACTCGAAGATATGGGCATAGTCCGCGCCTGTGCTGCCGGCCGGGAGCGGCGCGTTGAGCGTGAACCCGCGACCGTCCCCCTCGCCGAACTCGCTGAACCACCCGGTCCCGGGAAAGTGAAAGCGGCGGTGGACCGAGCAGTAGAGCACCCGGTCCGTGCCGTAGAACGCTGCCTGCGTCCCGTTTCCATGGTGCACGTCCCAGTCGACGATCGCGATGCGACCGACCCGCTCGAGGGCGTCGGCGGCCGCCACGGCCACGTTGTTGAAGAGGCAGAACCCCATCGCCCTCGCCCGCTCCGCGTGGTGTCCGGGAGGACGGACGAAGGCGAAGGCGGAGGTCCCCGCCTGCGCAAGGCGCGCGGCCTCGATCGCGCACGCGGCGGCCGAGCGGGCTACCTCGAACGAGTGCAGCCGGATGTAGGTGTCGGGGTCGAGATACCCGACCCCTCCTTCGCCGAGCGCGGTGCAGCGGGCCCGCACGGCCGCGACATAGGCCTCCGCATGCACGCGCAGGAGCGCGACCGTCGGTGCGGGCGGCAGGTCCGCGGGCGCCGCGAGCCGACCGGGGGAGAGCCCGCTTAGCGCCCTCTCGAGCCGCGCCTGGGACTCGGGGTGGCCCGGCAGGTCGTGGAGGGCCGCGTCGGCCTGAACGAGCACTCTCGCTGCCATGCACCCTTCAGTCTCTCCTCTCCCGTATCATGGTTTCGTCCCTCGGATGCTGTAGAAAAGACCGAAACCATCATGCTCCGCCACGGCGATCTTCAGACAGAGATCACGCCATGCCCTGGCAGTACTCGCCGTATTTTATTCCGCTCGTACTCGCAGGAACTCTGACCGCGATCCTGGCCGCGATCGGGTTCTCCCGGCGATCCGTGCGGGGTGCCGGGCCGTTCGCGCTCTACCTGGCCGCAGCGACGATCTGGATCCTCGGCTATGCGGGCGAGTTCGCCAGCGCGGATCTGGCGGGCCAGGTCGCCGCGATTCGGATTGAGTACCTGGGGATCGTTCTCGTCCCGGTCTCGTGGCTCCTCTTCGTCCTCGAATGCACGGGACACGAACGCTGGTTCGACTCCTCGCGCCTGCCCTTTCTCGGCGTGATCCCGTTCCTGACCGTCGTGATGGTCTGGACCAACGATCTCCATCACCTCTTCTATACGGGCGTGAACCTCGTCTCCATCGACGGCTTCCTCTTTCGAGACCTCGAGTACGGCCCCTTCTTCTGGGTGCACGGGGCCTGGGCCTACGCCTGCTTCTTTGCGGGTGTCGCGCTCCTCGTCGCGCACGTGCGGCGCACACGCACCGACTCCCGGCGGCGGGCCTCTCTCCTCCTGGAGGCAGGCCTCCTCCCGCTCGCCTTCGTCACGGCCTATCTCGCCCGACCCGTCTCGCCCGTCGAGCTCGACCTGACGCCTTTCACCTTCGTCTTCACTGGGCTCGCGGTGATGGTCGTGCTGCTCCGGAACCCGCTCTTCGACCTGATGCCGGTCGCGTACTCGCGGGTCGTGGACTCCATGGCCGACGGCGTGGTCGTGCTCGATCCCGATCTCCGGGTGGTGGGGCTCAACCCGGCCGCCGGCCGCCTGGCCGGGACCGATGCTCGCGCCGCCCTCGGCCGGCCGGCAGCCGAAGTGCTGCCGTGCGTCGGCGATCTCATCGCCGAGGCCTGCTGCTCGGGGAGAGGGCGTTCGGTGCCCGCCCGGCTGACGGTCGGGGGCGTCCCCTGCCACTTCGAGCTCCGCTGTCAGCCCGTCGAGGGGCGACGGGGACGCCGGGCCGGCTGGCTCGTGACCCTGATCGACCTCCAGGAGCAGGTCCTCGCACGCGAGCAGCTCGAGCAGGCGAACCGGAAGCTCTCGCTCCTCTCCTCCCTGACCCGCCACGATATCTCGAACCGCCTGACGGCCCTCCTCGGCGAGCTCGCTCTCGTCCGCGAGGAGCCCCCAGGCAGCCCGGAGCTGCCGCGCCGCTACGACCGCCTCGAGGCCTCGGCAGCCGCGATCGAGCGACAGCTCGCGTTCGCCCGGATCTACCAGGACCTGGGGTCCGCGGAGGCGGGGTGGCAGCGCCTCGCCGACCGGATCCAGCGTGCCGTCGAGGATGTCCCCCACGGCTCCGTCCGGATCGAGTGTGCGGTCGGTGAGACCGAGGTCTTTGCCGACCCACTCCTCGAACGGGTCTTTGCGAACCTGGTCGAGAACGCAGTCCGGTACGGGAGGCACCTGACCCGGGTCCGGTTCTCGACCGTCCCCGGCCCGGAGGGCTCGCTCCTCGTTGTTTGCGAGGACGACGGGGTCGGGGTGCCCCTGGAGGAGAAGGAGCGGATCTTCCAGCAGGGAGTCGGAGCGAACACGGGCCTGGGACTGTTCCTCGTGCGCGAGGTCCTCGCGATCACGGGCTCCTCGATCCGCGAGACCGGGACACCGGGGAGAGGCGGCCGGTTCGAGTTGCTCTTTCCGGCCGGGAGCCACCGTCCGGGACCGTCCGACGACCGACCCGGTGCGTGAGGCGGTGCGCCGGAGGCTGCGGCAGAGATAGTGTGAACGCCGATCCTGGGATTGGATGCGCCGGGTGTAAAAAAAGAGAGTGGGGTTCAGAGGTGCATCTGCGCGAGCGCATCCGCGACCGTCGTGCGGAAGAGGGCCGGGTCGATCCGGTACTCCTCGCCCGCCCGCTTCGAGTCCTCGGTCGTGCCGTAGGCGTCGATCCGGTCGAGGGTCGCCTTCGCCGCGTCCAGGATCCAGAGGTCCCGGGTCTCGCGGTCGACGACCGTGACGGACTCGGCCCGGAGCGAGACGTAGACGCCGCCCCCGTCGGGGGCCTCGAAGACGTTCGGCTTGCCCACGACCGCGACGAACGCGGGCGGTTCGACCCGGGCGATCTGCTGCATGGCCTCGGGCTGGTAGTTGCCCGCGGTCACGAAGGTCGTGCCGGTCGGGTCGACGACACGGGCGCGGTAGAAGATGTTCTGCTCGCCCTGCCGCTGCTTCTCGGTCATGGAGCCGACCACGAAGACCCGGTTGCACCGCTGCCCGGTCGGGAGCAGCACGTACGTCGGGCTCTTCTCCTCGGTCCCCTCCTTGAACTGGTGCCGGGCCTCGCGGAGTTCGGATGCGAAGACACGCCGGGCCGGCTCGCGCTCGAAGCGCGCCTCGCGCCGGCCGCCGAACGGGACCTGTGCCGACATTACGCCTCACCTCCGGCGCGGTCGATCAGCGCAGCCAGGGCTGCGGGGTCGAACCGGTGCCGTTCGGCCCCGTTCACGAGCACGGTCGTGTCCATCTCGCGGCCCCGGCAGTCGAGGTACCGGCCCATCACGGCCGACTGGACGCGGAGGAAGACCTCGTCCATGCCGAGCGGGCTGTTCTCGGCGAGGTCGACGGCCTCGTCGAGCGTGAGTCCGGCCACGGTCTCGGTCGTCTCACGCTGCATCAGGATGTTCTTTGTCGTTACGCCGTCGTCGAGGACGGCCTTGATCCGGAGGTCGTACCGGAAGTCGGGCTGGATCTCGTGGATCGGGCAGTAGTTCTGCCGCGAGAGGACGCGGTTGCACCCCTCGACCGGGCAGCGCTTCACGAGTCCCGAGCCCTGGCCGACGTGGACGATCGCGCCCGCATAGGTGGTGCCGCCGGCCCCGACCTCGAGCTCGGCCTCCTCGTCCGGGACCACAGTCCCCGAGTTCAGGACCAGGGAGAGCCGGCTGTTGTACTCGTCGACGGTCGCGTAGTAGATGTCGTAGACCGTCTCGGGGGCGAGCGGCTCCCGGCCCTCCTCCTTCCAGATCGTGAACTTGATCGTGCCCGTCGGGTCGCCGACGAGGCCGGTCTGCAGGATCCGGTCCGAGCGGGCCTCCCACTCCTGGACCATCTTGACCCGGACCGAGCCGACGCCCGGCTTCAGCTCGGCGACGGTCGTCTCCGAGGGCATCAGCGGCCGGTCGGTCTCGATCGGGGTCACGGTCGTGCCCGAGTGGATCTTGAGGTTCGGCGCCTTCCGGAACTCGTCGACCACGGCCGACTCGACCCGGTACCAGCACCCCGCCTGGAGCTGCGGCGCTCCGGCCTTCGCCCAGACGACGAACCGGATCGCTCCCGATGCGTCGGCGATGATCCCGGTCTGGGCGATCGATGGGCTGTTCGGTGCCGAGAGCCCCACGACCTTCCCCTCGATCGTGACCCACTCCTCGGGCACGAGCTCGGCGATCGCGTGGCGGTCCGACTCGATTGCGCCGGCAAGCCCCTGCACCTGGTACTCGCGTCCGAGCTCGTTGATCACGGTCCGCTCGGCCTCGGCCGGCGGGACCCCGAACTCCTCGACGAGCAGGCGGAGCTTCGCCTCGATCTCTTTTTGTTCGACGTTCTTTCCCTTCTGAAGGATCTTTTGGGAGATTCTTTCTGCGACTATGGACAGATCCATACCTACATCTCCGGTATCATATTCGATCGGGCACGGTAAATACGTCCCCGCCCGTGGTGTGAAAGTGTTTCCCCAACCGTAACCATCATAAGCCGCGTGGTGTGTATCATAGGATATGGCTCTTACAGGAGACAGCACGATCTACGAACTGCTCCAGCAGAAACCCGAGGCGGCCGAGGTCCTCTTCAAGTTCGGCATGGGCTGCGTCGGGTGCTCCATCGCGAAGGGCGAGACGATCAAGGAGGCGGCGGCCGCCCACGGCGTGCCCGTCGGCGAGATGCTCGCCGCCCTCGGCATCGAGGCCTGAACCCCCCGCCTACGGGCGGGACGCCACTCTTTTCAGCTCGGCGAGCGTCGCCATCGGGTTCCGGGCGAGGTGGTCCGCGACCGCCGGCTCGTGCAGAAGCGTGCAGGAGCTGCAGTTCCAGACAGCCCCGGCCGACGACGAGGCGACCTCCTCGCCGAGGGACGTATCGCCGCAGGGGTAGAGGGGGCAGTAGCAGTACTCGCAGCGCTGCCCCTCCCGGTGGTGGCAGGGGTAGTACGGGCAGGCCTCCGGGGTCCACCCGACCCAGTGCCCGCCCCCGAAACGGCTGTAGATGAAGAAGGCCGGACCGGCACCGGGCGGCGAGTCGGCGCGGTCGCGCGCCTCGGCAACGGCCGCCGCCGCCGCCTCGCGGAGGGGCCCGGCCCGAACCGCGCCCTCCCTCCCGTCCCATGCGAGCAGGAGCGCCGAGGGCGGCACCGGACAGGCTTCTTTGATCGCGGCCAGCAGGGGTTCGACGTCGTCGGAGGAGATCGAGGCCGGCGTCCACGCGACGAGGAGGACGGCGTCGCCGTCGGCGAGTGCGAAGGCCATGGCCCCGTCGTACTGGGTGACCACGGCATGCTCGACCCCGACGCGGGTCGCAAGGCCGGCGGTCGTCGCGCCGTCGAGCCCCGCACGGGCCGCGGCGAGGGGAACGGCCGGCATCCCGGGGCAGGTGGGCTGGACCGGGGCGAAGACGATCGAGTGGCATACCTCCCCTGGGGGCGAGAGGCCCGTGCCCGCTGCGAAGGCGAGCCCGCGAAGGAGGAGGGCCCCCTCCTTCGTGTAGTACCTCATGTGACCGTGTAGCGGACCCGGTCCTTGAGCTCCTGCTGCTTGCCCGCGTTCCAGCCGGAGACATCCTGGAGATACCCCGTTACGCGCGAGATCTGGACCACGTCGTGCGAGCCGCACTCGGGGCAGACGGCCACCCCGCAGAGGGGGCAGTACTCGATCCCGGTCACGATCTCGTGGGAGCAGTGGCAGTGGTCGAGCGGGCACATCACCTGGGGGTGCGGCTCGCCGCAGTTCGGGCAGGGCGACGCGTCGACGATCAGGTGGCAGGTATGGCACTTGTACTGCCGCTCGTCGACCGGAATCTCGTCGAGCCGGCGGTACTTTCGGGCGAGCGCCTGCTGCTCCGGAGTCCAGTCCATACCTACAGAATAGGGGATTTCGGATGTAAAGGTGTCGGCAGGGGCAGTGCGCCCGTGCCGGCTCCTCGAGGCCTCAGGGACTCATAGGGTTCATCGCCGGTCAGGATGAGTGCTCATCATCGGCCGGGGCCGCGTCACCGGCCCGGGAGCGCTGCGAGCGAGGCCGCGAACTCGGCCGCGACCGAGGCGGGGTCCCGGGCCTCGTAGATGGTCCGGCCGACGATCACCCCGTCCACGAGCGGTGCGACCCGGGCGAGGTCGCCTCCCTGGGCCCCGATCCCGGGCGAGAGGATCTTGCGCGAACGGACGATCGGCCGGAGGGCCTTGATCCGCTCGGGCCGGGTCCCGGGCGCGATGATCCCGTCGGCCCGGCACTCGACCGCCATCTCGGCCAGGCGCTCGGCGATCCCGGGCGAGAAGAACCGGGTCGCGCCGGGATGGCTCATCTCGGTCACGACATAGCACTCGCCGCCGTAGGCGCGGGCGCCGTCGACGCAGGCCTCGATCGCGTCGCGGCCCACGAAGCCCTGGCAGATGATCGCGTCGAAGCCGTTCGTGAAGACCTGCTCGGCGATCAGCCGGTTCGTGTTCGGAATGTCGGCGACCTTGAAGTCGGCGATGAGCGGCAGGCCGAAGGTCGCGAGGTCCCGGGCGATCCCGATGCCGGAGGCGAGGATCAGGGGGTAGCCGAGCTTGATCCGGTCCAGGTACGGGGCGCAGGCCTCCGCGATCTCGAGCGCGGAGAGCGGGTCGGTCACGTCGAGCGCGAGGATCAGCTCAGCCATGACGGGCCTCCAGCCGCTCGAGGAGCGCCGCGGCCATGAGCGGGAAGGTGATGGTCGCGTCGGCGTAGACGGTCACGGCCTCGGCCTCCTCGGTCAGCTTCCCCCAGGAACGGGCCTCGTCGAGGGTCGCGCCCGAGAGGCCGCCGAGGTCGGGCCGGTCGCCGGTCAGCTGCACGGCGTAGGTAAAGCCGTTCTCGGTCATCAGCATGGACTGGAGGATGTAGTTCTTGGGCACGCCGCCGCCGACGAGGAACGCCCCGGCGCGCTTCGCCCCGAAGCACCGGTCGAGCAGCCCCGGCATGTCGCGGAACGCGTCGATCACGACTTTGTGAGTCTGGGAGAAGAGCCAGTACTGGAGCCCGATCATCGAGTCCTGGATCGCCGGGCAGTAGACCGGGATCCCCTTTCGCGCCGCCGTCGCGAGGATACCGGTCTCGAGGCGCAGGCCGATGTGACGGAGCAGCTCGCTGATCGAGAGGACGCTCCCCTCGGGGAGGGCCTCGAACGCCTCCTGCATGAACGCCTCGAACCGTACGAAGGCCTCGTTCGGCAGGAAGACGTCGTAGATCCGGTTGATCTCGTCGTGCCTGAGCTCGATGTCCGAGCAGGCCGCGGTCCCCCGGTAATGGGAGCAGCCGATCGCCTCGATCACGTCGTGGGTCAGGTTCGCACCGGTCGAGACCAGGACGTCGACGTGGCCGCGCTCGATCAGGTCCGCAACGATCCCGCCCATCCCGGCCGGCACCATCGCGCCGGCCAGGCCGAAGAACCGGACGGTCTCCTTGTCCCGGACCATCCGCTCCCAGAGGTCGACGCCCCGGGCGAGCGAGCCACCGTTGTAGGCCCCGGCGCTGCCGAGCGTGTCGACCAGGTCGGAGACGGTCATGCCGGGCCGGAGGGCGACCGGCACGACCGGTGTACCGCAGTCCATTACGTGGATTATTGGAGCTCATCCATGATAACGGATCGGAATGGACTCGTCCCGCCCCCTCGCAGCGGTCCCCGGGGCCCCGTACGGCCTGCGCATGGTCACGGCGACGAGCCGGCGCGGAAGCGCGCCCTCCTCGAACTCCCGGGTCGCGACGACCTCCCATCCCGTCGCGAGCCGCTCGACCGTCGCGGGGCTGAAGAAACGGACCACGAACCCGCCGGTCTCCCAGCGTCCGTCGCCGCGGTCGACCCCGATTCCGCAGTGCGCGTCGCGGTCGGTCCGGGCCGTGTAGACGAAGAGGCCGCCCGGCCGGAGCACGCGCCGGACCCCGGCCACGAGCCGGTCCAGCTCGTCGTCGGCGAGGTCCATGCAGAGGAGCATGTGGGCGTAGGCTGCGTCGAAGGACCCGTCGGGAGACGGAACGGGCCCCCGGAGGTCGGCGACCCGCGCCACGACCCGGTCCGCGAGACCCTCCCGGTCCGCCGCCGCCACGAGGCACCGGACGGCCTCGGGGGCGTAGTCGAGCGCCGTGATCGAGAAGCCCTCGCGGGCGAAGCAGAGGGTGTCGCGCCCGTGCCCGGCCCCCAGCTCGAGCACGTCCCGTACCCCTGCCGAACGGAATCGCGCTGCGGCCTCGAGGCCCGCCGGGCTCGGCCCCGGGCCGAAGAGGCAGGGGTCGGCAGTGTAGCAGGCGTCCCACCAGGCGCGCTGATCGCCGGGGCATGCGTCGTTGGGAGGCATGTCCTGGGGTTGGCCCCGCGGGGGCCTATCTGTTTCCGTCACCCGGGAGTGCCGGCGGCCCCCGGCAGAGCGGCCGGGCCAGGTGTCGGCGGGCGACCGGCGGGACTTCGTACCAGCCCGGCCCGATCGACCGCTCCTCGATTACGCGTTCGGGCTCGGCGGACCGAGCCCCGCAGGACCGGCACTTCCAGCCCTTCCCGGTGCCGGCGCTCGTGGTCCGCGCGCCGCAGGCCGGGCAAACCGGCGGGCGGCGGGCGACTGCCTCGGCGACGGAGAGGACCCGGAGCTTCTCGAGGTTGAGCGACCCGTGCCGGTACGAGCCGCAGGCGACGACCCGGTCGCCGGCCCGGAGCGCCCTGACCGCGTCCCGGAAGCCCTTGGTCGGCTCGTAGGCCATACACCGGAGCCGCTCGTCACCGTCCCAAATCCGGAGGGTCACATGCCCGCCCTCGCCGGTGGTCGGCGTCGCGGCCACCGTGCCCGCGACCGCGTACGACCGCGCCTCCCGTAGTGCGCCGCACGACCCGGCGACGAGGTGGGCGTCGGTCCCCTGGTTCGTCGTCCAGCAGGTCTCGATCGCGGCTGGCTCGGCGACGACCATCCCGCGCGCTCGTTGCACCCACGCCGGGCTCTCGCCCCGGACCCCGAAGAGGACCGGGTCCGGCGTGTGCGGGACGCAGACCACCGCGCGGTTCGCCCGGTCGACCGAGTCCCAGGTGTGCGGATAGGTCGCGGCCTCGGCGTGAAAGAGCGACTCCCCGTCCACCTCCCGCGGCGTCCCCCAACGGGAAGGCTCGCGGTAGGCGAGGAGCTCGTACGTCTCGTCCGGGAACTCCGCGGCCGCGGCCGCCGTGGCGCCGATCAGCCCGCGCCCGTTTCCGTATCCCCGGTACCGGGCCCCGGCCGAGTCGAGTGCGCGGACCGCCTCGTCGACCGTGCAGAGATCGGTCACAGCCCGGACGTAGAAGTCGACCGGGAGCGGCCGTTCCGCGACCACGACCCCGGGATTCGTCATCGGGGCGTCCAGCGGGGCGTACTCCTCGACCAGGCCGCAGGCGAGCGCGAAAGCGGTCCCGGGGTCGCCGTCGGCGAGGAGCGCGACCGCTGCATTCCCCCGCGTCCGGAACGGGGCGTTCGGGTTGAGCCGGACAAGCCGGCGCTCTCGGACCCGGCACCCGGCGCCCTCGAGCCGTTCGGCGAGCACGGCACCGAGCCAGGTCGTACAGAGCCCCGAGGCCGCGTCCGTGTCGTCCAGCCCAATCCGAAAGCCGTCGGCCCCGATCACCATGATTATAACTCCCGTGTGCGATACGTCTCATTAAGGCCGATGGTGCAGGAACGGCTCGTCAACAAAGCGGTCAGCGTCCTCCTGATAGCGGGTTTCGCCTGCTCGGAGCGGTGCAACATCCGCCCCCGCTCGTTCGATCTCGTAGCCAAGCGCGACGACTTCCTG
>Ga0074193_1001712_pt1 | contig 24465 bp, 20 predicted proteins | sample EPASupsiteHSE605_FD_64523 | JGI IMG/M metagenome (GOLD analysis project Ga0074193, IMG submission 64523) | Bioremediated contaminated groundwater from EPA Superfund site, New Mexico - Sample HSE6-05 | ecosystem: Environmental > Aquatic > Deep subsurface > Groundwater > Contaminated ... | reverse complement strand
TGCTTGAAAATAAATTTATTCAAAGTTCACTTCAGATGGCTGGAAAAACGTCAAGAGCCGGACAATTTTAGCGTCTTTTCCCACCTTCCGTTATTTCCCACCAAATACTATATTCTTTTTATAGGACATTCTATTTCTAACTATAGATTCTTTACTAATTTCTGTAAATTTTTCTGTAAACTTTCTGTAAATTTCCTGTAATTTTTAAAATTAAAGAGTTAAAACCCAGAAATTAATAAAATGAACTTAAGATACAGGACGGCAAAGTAAAATTTCTAAAACAGAAGCTTTTGATTCTTTAGAGTCTTTTAATTTATTCCAGGTCAATGCGCAGACCGACTTCAATATCTATAAAACTTGCCGGAAAAATTTCTTTTATTTTTTCTCTATGAGCAGTACAATGCCCTGCTGCTATGAGTTCCATTCCTCTCAGCCTTTCAAACTCCTCGTTATCGTGAAGCCCTCCAAGAATTCCCTTTACTTTTCCATACTGACTGGCAGTATCCAGGATTGTGGAAATTCCGGGGTGAGCGCAGCCTGTAAGTACGTAAGATCCGTTTCCCGTATCCAGAATAAGCGCTTGCTCCTTTATTTTGTCTCCGAGTTCTCCTGTACTCCTGATACCATGAGAGATTTCTACAGGCTCTTTTATTTCGGTAAGAATCGCTCTTTTCTCAATTTCTCTTTTCAGATTCTCCGAAAAAGAAGCAGGAACATAGACTTCAAGCCCAGGATTTGCCTGAAGAACCTCAGGAAGGCCTCCGATATGGTCCCAGTGCTGGTGAGAGATAATCAGTTTTTCGATACCTTCTGGATCAATGTTGAGCCTCTTCATATGTCTAAGGAGGAGAAGCCCATCCCATCCGGTATCAAAAAGAAGGGTTTCACAACTAGTTTCAATGAGAGCTGAAAAACCCCAGCTTCCCGTAAAGCCCTGGCCGGCTTTGTTGTCATAGATAACAGTAAGCCTGAACATCGGGTTTCCTCAGATTTCTGTCATGGTTTTATATTCCATAACAGTAGAAACAGGGTTCGTCTTGATTTTAATTCCGGTCTCTTCAAGGGCGCAGATACCATTAATGCCTCCTACGATTGCAATCCCGAACTTTCCGGTTTCTATAGGCGCTCCAAGTAGGGTTTCGCCTACTTCTCCCGGAGGAAAATAACCTGCAAGGCCAACTTTTTCTGCCTTTTCCATAATTTCTCTGGCTTTTTCGTAAGCTGATAAATTGATCTGTCGAACATTGGCAAGGATTTTGCCTTCTCCCTTTTCAAGTACGTCAAGGACAGAAGTAGTCTTTCTGCTCATGAAAATCTGTATGGGATCAATTGAGGTTCCGCTGTAGGAAATCAAATCTGAAAACCGTGCAGGTTTTCGATTTTCGATTTGAAGAATTCCACCGTAGGCAGGTTCTACAGGGATGCCCGCTTTGAGAAGGAGCCCGTCAAAAGCAACGCTGCAGACCGTAGCTATTCCGATTTTTCCGGGAGGCAGGGAAAACAGCTCTTCATCTTCTTCGATTATTCTCACTCTTGGGCTTATCATATACCCTTCGTGTGCGGTGTATGAAACAATTTCAATAACAGTTTCTAAATCGTCCTTATCAAAGTATGAAATATTTACAGGCACTACTCCTTCATTGGTCTCGGGGTTATATGAGGTTCTGAAAGCCATCTCTTCTATTCGGGATATTACAAAACCAAAGCGGTCTGCTATGAGGGCTTCATTCATCTCCCTTTCTCCAAGTTCGGTAAGTGTACGTCCTGCATACCCGTGCTTGCTTGTGAACCCTCTCTCGTCCAGGATCCTTAGATGGTAGCGGACAGCCCGCTCTCCTATATCATAGCCCCGGTTATTAAGTTCATCAGCTATTGCCCGGGCACCTATAGGCTTGTCACTTTCGTGAATCACCCTCATAATTTCAATGAGTTTTCGCTCAATTTGCGGATCCATCATGTTTAACACCGTTATACTTTATGATAAAAGATTATCTGTAATCATGACAAAATTCTATATTCTTCAAACATTTTCGAGCAAACACTATATCTTTTAGCTTGCCTGAAATAGATTCTGTTCTTTTTTATATTCAATTATAGTAAATCTTTTCGTAGTTAATATATTTTATCTCCTAAATTGCGCTTCGGGAGCATGTTGCCTCTTTCGCTTCGCTCAAGAGGACTGAGTAATGGGTAAGAAAGATTATTTTTCAATTTTTGTTGAGGAGAACGAATTTCGATATAGAATGAGCCTATCCCAAAACCAATATAATGCTAGAATAGGAGTTATAATATTGGCGGTAATAGTAGATTAGATAATGTTTTGGGATAAGCTCAATGTCTTTGGTTCACTCAGATGGACTAATTTAAAAGTTGCTAATTTACGTGTTTTCAATGGCTGTTCCGTTTGAATTGGATTTTCCTTGTTCGATCTGGTTGTCGAGTTCTGGGTTAGTTATTAGTTTGTGTGGGTTTTGTGTTGAAATTATTGATATTTCATACAATTTTTATAATTCCTGGTTGAGGAGAGTAAAGTTCTCCTGTTTCCAGGAGGTTTTTGAGAATTGTTTCAAATTTCTCTTGAGTTATTCCTTTTTCAAAGGCTTTCTGTTGAAGTTCTTCTTTTTCTATTTTCCCACCTGCAGTTTTTAAAATTTTGAAAAGGATTAATTTTGGGTTTTTTGTTGCAGGAAGGAAGCTGGAATTATTTTTTTCTGGAAGTTCAAGTTCTTTTATGGGAGTTTTAACTTCAGGGATTAAAGGTTCAGACTCGGTGGAGGGAAAATTCACTGAAAAGTCTTCGCTGCCTTTTCCTGATATTTCAGCTTGCAGACGAGTTCGAAAAAGCACTGAATCTTCAAGATCTTCGGAGAAGTGAAATACTCTCAGTTTTCGGGTTTGCAGGAGAGCACCGCAATTCTGGCATTTCAGTGTTTTTTTTCCAGTTTCTATTATCTGGGCATGCTGTCGGCATTTTGGGCATACAATCACTGCATAGCGAAAATTTTTGCGTTTTTGTCCGGATTCCAGCTCAACTCACCTTCCGTATCTTCTCTTTCTTTTCTGAAAGTCCCTCATAGCTCTCAACAGGTCGACCTTTCGTACATCTTTCCAGTTAACATCTGTAAAATAAAGTTCCGAATAAACTGACTGCCAAACCAGAAAATCCGAAAGATTCTGACCTCCAGAACGAATCATGATATCAGGTTCGTGGTTGACAAGGAGATGAGATTCGAGCATTTTTTCATCCACCTCTTCAGGCCTGACAGTTCCGGTTTCAACTTTGGAAAGGATAGTCAGTACAGCCCTCATAATTTCATCTCTTCCTCCAAATCCCAATGATACATAAACAAAAAAGTCCTTTCCAGGAACAGTGCTATTTATCTCTCCGTCAGCGCCATAAATTCTATAACCTGCGCCAGCAGGAAGGCTAGAAAAGCTCTTTTCCAGCTGTGCTTTGAGCGTTGATGCGACTTCGGCTTTCAAAGCCGGATCAGTTTTCAGGATGTCAACATAGATGCTCACGATTTGAACCCTGAATTTTCTAAAAATACTAAGTGTAGATATGAGCCTCTCTATTCCTTCAGGGTCAAAAAGGTCAGTTTCTTTGAGTATGATTGCTACATGTCCGGGAAGATTTGAAAATTCCCTGGCTATTTGCCAGGTCAGGTACCTCTCATAAACCGGATATGCAAAAGAACGTAGATCCATCTGGAAAATATCCTCCCTGACAAGCTAAAGCAATCCACTATTTCATCTTTTCTATTTTTCATTTTAACTTCACAGTCCTTTCCAGACCTGCTCCGAATTACCTGTTCGGATAACAACATTTTCGGTTTATCAGGTTATTATTTTGTTGTTTACTTTGCAGTGGATACAATCTTGATTACATCACCATTTTTCAGCTCATGTTTTTCCCCAAGCCTGAGCCTTGTTCTTGCATCTACTGCATATAAAAATCGGTCTCCTATATCAGTATGGATCTGGTAAGCAAGGTCGTGGCAAGTAGATCCTCTTTTCATAAGGTAGGCATCAGGAAGCATATTCCCACTTTTATCGGACCATTTTCCTTCATCTTCTACAGGATATACAACAATAAGGTCTAGAAGCTCGAAGACAGTCCTGTTTATGCACTCCTGGACACCTGTACTGCCAAGCCTCTCAATAACTTTATAAATAGCTTCGAGCCCTTTTTTCTGGGCTTTTGTAAGGTCCCCGTCAAGCACTTCAAATTTTCTGTCTCCTGGACTGTATTTAATGAGCCCGTTTTTTGCTGCAGACTTAAGTGCCAGCTCGGCTGCTGCACTTACAGGGACTACTATTCTATCAAGGTCTTTAAGCCTGTCCAGGTTTTCTCTTGAAGCGATATCAGCTTTATTTGCGGCGAGAAGTAGAGGTTTGCTAATTTCTCTCATTGTGTCGCAGAGCCGGATCATGTCTTCTTCGCTCCATTTAACGTGGTCAAGTCTTGAAAGCCCTGTTTCTATCAAAGCTGCACTAACATGGGACTCTCTTATTCCTGCTCCAGCAAGCTGTTCTGCAATTACGACTTCGAGTTTGAGCCCTTCAGCCTGAATTTTTCTGGCAAGTTTGACCCAGTTTCTTTCCAGAATGCCATAAAGCCACATTGTGATTTCCCTATTCAGGAAAGCTACATCTTCAAGAGGGTCATGATCTCCTATATCTACAGGGTTGCCCTCAGCGTCAGTCCCGCCTGAGGCATCTACTACATGAATAATTGCCTGAGCTTGCCTGAGTTCATCCAGAAAAGTATTCCCAAGTCCCCTTCCTTTGTAGGCGTCAGGGACAAGTCCGGCAACGTCAATTATATCAATCGGAACAAGCCTCACTCCGTCCACACACTTTCCGCATCTCTTTTCCTTCTCTTTGCAGGGACATTCAACTCGAACATAGGTGACTCCATGATTAGCATTGATAGTTGTAAAAGGATAATTTGCAATTTCAACGTCTGCGAGTGTAGCAGCTTTGAAAAAAGTGGATTTCCCCGCATTGGGTTTTCCTGCAAGTCCTATAGTCATTGACATAAATTATAAAAACGAACTTGTTGCATTTAATCTTTATTGATAGTGATGTCGGAGAAGTAGGATTTTTTCTTCAACTTCCGGGCCGAGCTCAGATCTGAGAATTAGGGGTTAGGTCGTCTCTTGAAGAATAAAGTTTATATCCTTGAATGTGCTTATCAGTGTTGCTCGCTTGTGTCCCGATAGGGTAGTGGATATCCTTGAGGCCTGCGGAGCCTTAGACCTGAGTTCAAGTCTCAGTCGGGACGTAAATTCTTTTTGATTTTTTTCTCCGTATGACTTTTCTCCTCTTTTTTGATTCTTCTCTTTGTCTTTTAACATGCTGCTTTAGGTAGAGATTTAGCAGGAAGCATTGTTGCAGAGAATGCAAATGTGAAGCGAAATAATGACATAGCTTTTGAGGAGTCTTCCTGAAAAGTGTTCTCCAATAAGGGTATCTATCCTAATTATTAGTTATCCTTTATGCTTATCAGGAGTTGAAACTTTAATAATAATTCTTTTAGTTTGGCTCCGTAACGAACATAGAGCAGACCTGCTCAGCCAGTTAATTTCCTATTTAATGAAAGGGTATTGCTGAAGGTTGTAAGATCGATTTTCGATATCATCTGTGTACCTGGCATTCTGGACATGAAGTTTATGGGTAAAGTTCTCCGAAAATGAGGTAGACGAGTTTAATTTCAAAGGTTACTTTTTATCGGTTGGAAGGGAGGGCAAAAGTCCTTTTTTATAACGAAAGACTCGACGCCTGAAGAAATACTGAACTGCTTTAGCGAATTCAGAGTAAAAATTGATCTGGTTAGACTTATTCCAGGCATGCCCTTTTATCAATGAGGCTAGAAAACACGAATTGGAGAACAAAACAGAAAATGTATAATAGTAAAGTAATATGGAAATAATTAATGTCTTGATTTTTTACACTTTGGTTATAGGTCTTGCTATACCTTTGTAGTGATTGAAAAGGTTTTTTCCCCACTTGAGTGCGCTTTCATCAAAACTTACCAGGTTATGATTGTAGTAAATTCCACTGTTACAGAAGAGAGAGAGTGCCATGAACTTTTCCGTGACGATGCTTGAAGCAATTTTCATATTATTATTATTGCAGACATAGAGTTTGGTATGTTTCAGGTTCAGGAAATGTTCAAGTTCCTTTTTGTAGTCATTGAGCATTCTATCATAAACGTATTCTGTAAACACCAGTGTTATGTCCGTGCCCTTTGCGGCAAGTTCGATGCAAAGGGACGGATAGATGGGTAGGAAAAAGGAGGACGAAATTCTCACCTTTTCAGATTCTGACAGATGTTTTACAACTTCTTTTGGATATTCAAACACGTGGTTTCGGTCAGGGTTTACTTCAATATAGTTTCCAAGATTTCCTATCTCGTCGAGAAACTCAGGAGGGATTGATGTCATATCCTGATTTATCCAGTAGTCGTGGTTTTTATCAAAAACGTTAAATGTTTCAAGAATTGTCTTCATCTTCGGAACTAGAATCTCTCCGATACTGGAAAGTTTGTAGAGCCTGTTGTTCTCAACAATAAGGTCCTGCTTCATCAGTATCTTTATCTGGGTCATTATTGGGCTTGAGCGGACATCAAGTGTATTTTTGATTTCTTCGATGTTCTTGGGTCCGTCCAGAAGCAGTAAAAGTAGATTTTTCCTTTTTTCTGAAAGAAAGAGAACATCCAGTAGTGATGAATCCATCTAATTCCCTCTCTTAGGTCTCATCCTATTATATGTGATATCATATATATCTCTATACTAAAACATTCTGAATTTTTTATCCCCGCCATTGTAGTTTTTGATGGGATAAGGATATTCAGGGGTGGGAGAATTTTGGGGTTCTTTTTGGGGTTCATTTTTGAGGGCTTTTGAGATTTATACTTGCGATACAAAGAAAATTACCATTTTTTTTATGTGTCATACTATCATAATTTCATATAACTTAATATCATAATATCATATATCATAATACCATAATATTACTTGTAAATATATTATTTTTATTATCCTTTGATTAGTTCCCTAAAAACTTCTATCTGACAGTTTTTATGACGTACTTCCCTCATTAACTTCACATTAATATATTTTAAAAGCAGTTGGGGATTATATAGCTCTGTATCTTTTCATATCTTATTTACTTGTCTGGAAAGCCTCTTGAAATAATCAAACAGTTCCTGGCCCCATAAAAGAGCACTGGATTCGGAGCTTATAATGAATTGCTGGTCGAATTTTCCCTTTTTATCAAAAAGACCCAGCAACATTGTCCTATCAGTCACGGTAATCTCAGTAAGCTTTATTCCTTCTTTGGAAACATACAGGCTTACATTATCCATACCCATTAATTCATTTATCATATTTGAGTGTTCGTTTGATAGATGGTCCCAGACAGATTGAGTAAAATTCAGGGAAAGTTCAGCATCTTTTCTGCCAAGTTCAACATACAGGGGAAGATAGGCAGGGTTGAAATATGAAGCAAAAGTCGAAGCATGTTTTGCATTGGCCATGCTATCAATTATTTCTTGAGAAGGTTCATATATGTGATTAAGGTCCGGCTCTATAAAGGTACAGTCTCCTAATTCGGATACACGTTCCAGCAAGTGACGTGGGATTGCGTTCAGATCGTGACCTGTCCAGTATGAGTTATTTTTCTCAATTACTTCAAGAGCACTTATTAGGGGCTTTATCTTCTTGATAATGAATTCTCCCAGAACTGTGAGTTTATACATTTTGTCTTCTTGGACAATAAGATCATGATCGATCAATTTCTTTATCTGAGGGAGGATCGAGGTAGCTGTAACGTCCAGTGTATTCTTGATTTCGTCAATATTTTTTGAGCCGCTATCCAGCAGTATAAGAAGGTTTTTTCTCTTATCGGAGCGGAAAACAAGATCAATAAGTGAAGAATCCATGTTCTCTTACTTCCTGTTATTCAGTAACTTGCAGTTGTAGCCGATCCTTCTTTCCGGCAGGCTGGTTCTCTGGCTGTTCTTCTTCAAATTGGGTATTTCTCTGGCTGTTTTTTCCAAATTGAATATTTCTCCAGCTTTTTAAATTAACTTTTATATATAAATAATATTCGATTTATTAAACTAAGTCCCCCGGAGTACAGACACCTATAAAAGTTATTTTTGTTTCCATTGGCGTATGTTTCCAGCCAGGTGGAGAAAGGTATTCTATACTTGTGCTTAATTTTATTGAGCCTTCTGGAAGTCCAAAATCTTTCATTGAGTTCAGAATAAGTTCTTCGCCAGTTTTATAGGAATATTCTACTGCCATCTGATACTGCTCAAATTTCTTCCTTCCTGCAGGGGTAAATACCAGGAAGTTCTGGTCCGGATTCTCCATTGAGGATGGTCTTACAATTATCTCAATTCTTTTAATTCCTTTTCCTACTAAAGCTCCAACTGCATTTCCTACGCTAGCCTGCTCAGGAACTATAATCTCTGCATCAATAAGTGCCTTGATATCCTCATAATAAGCCTTTACAGGGCCTCCGAGCAGGACTATGGGAATATTTAATTTGTACTGGACAGGAACATCTTCCTCCAGCATTTTCTTTATCCCTTCTTTTCCCCTGCCTTCCATGATATAAGACATCAAATTGTAAACCATATTTTTTGCAACTTGCTGCTTTATCTTTTTGCAAAAAGCATGAACTCCCATTTGAGTAAAACGCGAAAGTTTTTTTGCTCCTATCTGGGCAGCTTCCACATCCCATTCGGTATATTCCCCAAGCACATGCAGGGCATCAGTTGGTGTGAAGCCTATAGCCTGGACTACACGTTGCTGAACTAGTGAATCAAGGACTGCTGGAGAGGGAAACCGCTTCATTTTATTTAAAATTTCGTGAATAGAAAGAGGTTCGTCTTTTATAATCTCAAGTAACTTCTTCTCGCTTTCTGTAGGACTAATAGGGTCTGCTCCGGTGCTGACAAAGAATTTTGTGGGCTGAGTATGCTCACTGAGCATAGTTCTTAAGGGCACGGGATTATTTTCAAGTTTTTCTTTAAAGTGAGGGTACAGTACAGCAGCAACGCAGAGTGGCATAACTCTTCTCGGGCCTATCCTGATGCATTTCTTAAACCACACATGGCTATCTCCCCCATTTGCCGAACTTTCTGTTCTTATTGCTTTTACTCGGGTTTGCCAGCCTCCTACAACTGCTCCTTTCTCACAAAGCTCAGGGACTCCGTTCTTTATTATGGAAACATCCGTACTTGTTCCCCCCACATCGATTACGGCACATGTATCCAGCCCTGAAAGGTAAGAAGCTCCCTTAACACTTGCAGCAGGGCCTGAGAATATGGTTTCAATGGGGCGTAGTTTTGCACCTTTTATATCTATAACCGAACCGTCACATTTCAGCATAAAGATTTTCGCATCAAGGTTTCTTTTCTTTATTTCGGCAGTGATAGAATGAATAAACTGGTATGTTATAGGAATTAGCTGGGCATTTAAGACAGCGGTAGCTGCCCGTTCGTAAGCTCCAAGCTCCTGAGATAATTCATGTCCGCAAACCACAGGATGCCCTGTCAATTTAAGAATTGTTTCCTTTACTTTAAGCTCATGTTCCGGGTTTCTTGTGCTGAAGTACGAAGACACCGCAAACGCGGAGACTTTCTTTTTCAGGCTTACTGCAAACTGTTCCACGGCAGTAAGGTCCAGAGGCTGCAGCTCATCTCCATTGCTGTCATGTCCTCCTTTTACAGTAGTACAGTAATCTGCTGGAAGTTCTCTTGGGACATTATAGTTCCCTACCAGAATCAGACCAACAGGATACCCTGTTTTTTCGAGAATGGTATTTGTTGACAGGGTTGTGGAAACCGATACCAGTTTTACTTTGCTAAGATACTCCGGATTTAGTTTATCAATTGCATTTCGAATTCCGACCATAAGGTCCGGATAGGTAGTAATTGCCTTGCTGGTATCAAGGATCCGGCTGTCCGAATCTCTTAAAATTACAGCATCGGTGCAGGTTCCGCCTGCGTCAATACCCAGACTATATTGCATATCAAAACAGCCCCATTTTTACTTTATGTTACACATTTCAGATCCTTTTTTAGCTGTGTACATCCTTTTTATCCGGAATTGTAAAGGTATTCTCAAGATATATATTTCTGTTTATATTATCCGGCTGCTGATATTCCAGTTTACTTTGTCCTCTCAGGCTGTAATCGTAGTTTTTGGGATTCCTACTCCTACGAAAACAAGTTTTGTTTCCAGGGGCACATCAGTCCAGCCGCTTGGCGCTAGATGCTTCCGGCTTACGTCTATATTTATATTCTCCTTTTGAAGTCCTGCACTCACCATGTAGTCCATAACAAGCTGTCTTCCAAGCTTTTCTGCGAACTCAACAGCTTCATGATAGCTTTCAAATTTCTTTCTTTCAGATGGGGAAAAGACAATGAACTCATTTTTAGTTTCATACGGCAAGATATTTTCTGCAGTACACTTTTCGTGAGCCTCATTATCTATATTCTCAGCCTTACCTTCAAGAGATTTAATGACTTTTGTTTTTATAAGAATCTCTACCCTTTTAATTCCTTTTCCGACAAGGGCTCCCACAGCATTACCAACCTCAGCGTGCTCTGGAACTATGAAATCAGCATTTATAAGAGTTCTCAGATCCTCAACGTATGCCTTTACAGGTCCTCCTAAAAGCACTACAGGAATTTCAACTCTGAAACGGGTAAAGTTCCTTCCAAGAAGAACCCTATCAATCTCGTTTCTTGGCATTCCTTCTATAAGATAGGCAATAAGGTCTTCGGCAATATTTCGGGCAACCCTGCGTTTTGCTTCCGCACTGAAAGTTTCTGGGCTCTGCTTCAGTATTCTCCCAAGCATGGAAGCCCCAATTGTTGCAGCCTCTATATCCCATTCGGTATATTCTCCAAGCACATGAAGGGCATCAGTAGGGGTAAAGCCTATTGCTTGGATTAACCTTTTCTGAACCAATGAGTCCAGAATAGATGGAGAAGGGCGTTTTTTCAGGGCTATGAGCAGATCTCCAAAGGAAACAGGCTCTTTTCCGATATACCTGTAGATTTCCCGCTCTCCTGCCTTCAGTTCAATAGGTTTGAAGTCAGTCCTGACATAAAATTTTGTTACCTGGATGCTTTCGCAGAGATACCCTTTTGCAACCTTGTTTGATTTTAATTTTTCCTTGAAACCTGGATATATGACCGAAGCCCGACAGAGTGGAATTACCCGACGAGGGCCGATATAAACCCGGTCACCTTTTACCCAGATATGACTGTCTCCCCCTGTTGCAGAGGTCTCCATACGAATAGCTTTTACTCGAGTTTGCCAGCCTCCGACAACGGCACCTATATTGCTAAGTTGGGGAAGCCCATTCACCATCATGGCTACATCCGTGCTCGTACCGCCAACGTCGATCATAGCACAGGTGTTGAACCTGCTCAGATGAGATGCCCCAACAAGGCTTGCGGCAGGCCCTGAGAATATTGTCTCAATGGGTTTTTCCAGGGCTTCTTCTATCCCTACCACTGACCCATCACATTTCAACATCAACAGGTTTGCGTTTATACCTCTGATTTCAAATTCCTTGACTATCGCCTGAATAAACTTGTGAGTAACAGGAATTAACTGGGCGTTAAGAAATGCAGTTATAGCCCTTTCATAGGCTCCAAGATCCTGGGAAAGTTCGTGTCCGCAAACAACAGGGTGCCCTGTAAGTTCCTTTACTACTTTTTTGACAGCAAGCTCATGTTCCGGGTTGCGGTTACTGAAGTATGAAGAAACCGCAAAAGCAGAAACCTTATCTTTTACCTTTAGGGCAAATTCTTTTACGGAAGCGATGTCAAGAGCCTGTAACTCTTCCCCGTCATTGTTATGCCCGCCAGAGACTGTCACCCAGTAAGCCGTAGGAAGTTTCTCAGGAATCACATAATCCCCTATCATAATTAACCCTACTGGAAACCCGGTGCTTTCCAGGATAGTATTCGTAGACAGGGTCGTAGATACGGATACCAGTTTAATGTCTTTAAGGTACTCCGGAGTAAGTGCATCAATAGCATTTTTCATTCCAGGGAGTGGATCGGGATAAGTAGTAAGCGCTTTACTGAATTCGATGACAGATCCGTCCGAGTCCCTAACGATAACGGCATCAGTATAAGTGCCTCCTGCATCGATTCCAAGACTATAGTGCATTTTCAACCTCTTTTGCGAACTAGATAACTTTCAGTATTTCCAGATTTATTTAATTTCAGGTAATTAATTTCTTAGCAATCATTAAAATTCATACTTTTCTTAAATCTGGTATCGATTTAAACCTATATACGGAAAGTTCACATCGGTTTTTTCACACCATTATTACCATATTATTTTATTTTTTCTACGTTTTTATTTTATTAAAATAAATTTGCCTTTTCTCCTGTCTTCCCATTAGCGAATCTATCTTTGTTTTTGAAATTCTTGTTCACTCCCTCGACGGGCTCGATTTTTATCAATACGTATATATCTTCCGTAAAAGCTGCTTTCAGCCTCTCTTCTACCAGGTTTGCTATCTCTGCAGCTTCCAGAACATTCAGGGAATTATTCACATTGACACTAGCATTAATTGCTATATTCTTTCCTATCTTGCGGGTTTTAAGTTCCCCGGAACCCGTGACGTTTTCGGTTTTGTCTATAATCTCCCTAATTCTAAGGTTATTTTCCTCATCAAGGGAGGCTTCTATCAGCTCGTTTGCAGTCTTGTAGAGAAGTTTGCCTGAAGTTCCAAGAAGATAGAGACTTAAAAAAAGTGCAACGAAAGAATCAGCTATTTTAAAGCTTTTTTCAGGCAGGAACGTGCATCCTATGCCTGCAATAACAAAGCCGAATATCAGTACATCTTTTATTGGAATAACTGGTAATTTTTTTATCCGGACGGCTAATAATTCTTTTATTGGGATAGTTAATAAGTGTTTCACTGGGACAATTGATAAGTGTTTTATATGGATGGCTAATAGGTTTTTTATCTGGATTATTGATAAGTCTTTTATGGGGACATGATCTTTCGAGGAAACCTCTTTAACTTGTACTTCAGGATTTCCTATCAAGATAGCCATAATACTTCTTAATACAAAGGCTGCAATTGCGGCATAGAGTGTAGTGATTTCAGGAGTTTCGGGTTCTTTACTCTGCAAAAACATGAGCAGTTTTCCGGAACTCAGAGAAATTGTATGAAAACTTGCAAAAAGTAGAATTAAAGCCCCTGCTCCCACGCAGAGGGTTGTGATTTTTCCATGTCCGTAGTTGTGACTTTCATCCTCAGGTTTGCTTCCAATAAAAAAGTCCAAAAATTTCGTACACTCATTGATAAATTCGGAGAAAGAATGAACTGCATCGGCAAGAAGTAAAGTACTATTTCCCAAAGTCCCGGCTAGCAGCTTGAAAAGTGTCAATGTCAAACTCAAAGCAAGCCCCACATAAGATCTATTGCGGGTTTTATTGCGGGTTTCGTCAAGCTTTTTATCCGCTTGCATTCGAAGTTCACCGTTAACTAGTTCTTCCAATCTTCCTTCTAGCGTGTCTTTTTATTTCGATCATTCCTTTTTCACAAAGGCTGTGCTGCAACCATTGAGCCGGTTGATCACGCCGACAATGACGTTTTAGATTTAACAGTAATTTTCGCTCAAGCCTTTTCAAAAAAAGCTTGTAATCACGTCAATGGGGTTAGGGGATAAGTATCTCAAATTCAAACAGCGCTAGAGATTTTCGATCATCCTTTGTGTAGGTTGATCACGTCTACCCTTTAATAGATTGATTACGCTGCATCCTGGTGTTTTCGCTCAAGCCTTTTTTGAGAAGGCTTGGTAAAAACAAAAACGATATTATTTCTAAAAATTAAACAGGCACTCGAGTGCCTATATTTTATAACGCGGTCACAATACAGAGGTTAGCCACTCATGCAATAATATTGGGAGGATTGGCAAGCACAGGCTTAAGACCTATGCCTGCCTTAGACTTTATTTTACGCTGTTTTTTAATATTTTACACTGATTTTTAATATTTTACACTGTTTTTTAATATTTTACGCTGTCTTTTAATATTTATTCCTGCGGTTTTACGGATTTAACACAGTTCTCGAGGTTGGTGCAGGCCTTTTCTTCAGGTGTTCAAGGTTTTACTCAATAAATGCTGATTGTTTTGCTATTTTAGAGTGGGATTACAGTTTTTCCGTGGATTTCATTCATTACCATGCCAAGAGCTGTATAAAGAGCTCCAAGGCCCATGACAAGTCCTACATAGCCAGCTATTACAAGCAACCCTGTACTGCCGGTTGCGTTTACAACAGCAAGCAATATAAATAACAAAAATAATGTAACAAAGACAAACTGGAGGGCACGGACTCCTATTTTCATAGTAACGATCAGCATAACAAAGGTATAAACACCCCAGATGAAGAGATACGCGGCCATAGCAGTTCCAGACGACGCTTCAGCCCATCCGATTGCAGGCATAATAAGTAATCCTGCCAGTGAGAACCAGAATAGGCCAAAAGCGGAAAATGCAGTCCCTGCGAAAACATCTCCTTTTTTCCAGCACATAATTCCTGCAAACACCTGGGCGAACCCACCTAGAAATATTGCCATCGAGACAATCATTGATTCTACAGGGTATACCCCGATGTAGCTCAGACTTAACAGGACTGCTGCAAGGCCCAGTCCGGTAAAACCAAGGGGGGCAGCATTTGCAGTCTTGTCAACTATTACGGTAGCAGTTCCTACGTTTTCGCTCATGGTTTCACCTGAAGCCAATTTTCTAAAAAAAATCAAAAAAAAGAAGTTTAGGGCTTAGAGCCCGTAGTTTTCTAGTTTGAAAACTGCAACTTCTTGTTTGAATTTAGTCAGGTTATCGCTCATGAACTTGTCAGCATCGTCGGTGAGAGCTTCAAGGTCAGCCTTAACCTTTGCAAGAGCATTGGTTTCGAATCTTGTAAGTCTGAGCTTGCCGGAGTTGGCACCTTCTTCGACAATGTTGCAACATTCAATTGCTGCATTCTTTGCACGGAGGTAGTTGTTCTCTCCATCCTTTGCGATTGCCTGTCCTACCTTGTAGGCGTTGTCGTAGGCAAGCACATAGCCCTGTGGGTCTCTGTATTTGTCCGAGAGCACGAGAATGTCTCTGAGATCCTTTGCTTTTCCGGTCTTAAGTGCAACGTTCATCATGGAACAGTCGTATGCAAGGGTCTCGGACCAGCACTGAACAGTGGTACCGCCGAATTCACCATGGTATTCGACTGATTCGTTGGACCAGAGGTCACAGCACTGCATGACAATGTTACCCATCAGATCAGAGTGGGCACAGGTTGAGGTCTTGCCTTCCTGAGTAATTGGCACACCTGCAATGGACTTTATAATGCTGTTTTCATAACCACAGTCCTTTCCAGGGCCTATTGCACCGGCTTCATATGCACAGAGGGATCTTGCTGCAGAGATTGCCCTTGCAACAATTGCAGTTGTGTGGGCAAGGTTCTTGTCAAGCAGTCCACCTGCAATGAACATTGCAGTGTTTGCCTGGGCACAGTCTGTGTCACCAGAAGCTACAGTTCCGGTCTTCTTTGCAACATCTGCAATGTCAGACCAGACCATTTCCATGTCCATGCTACCGAGCACACCGATACCGAAGAGAATACCTGCAGTGTCGTTTCTCAGAATAGAATAGTCGAAGACTTCCTTACCGCCCATTGATTCAACTGCAAGCAGGTCTGCACCATTGTTGGCAGCTTCTTCAAAGGCTTCCATAAAGGTGCTGTACTTGTCTCCTCTGAGCTGGAGGTAGTCACGGTCTTCACGGATGTCACCAATTGTGTGGCGAAGTGCACACTTTATGCCATATTCGTCATGGTATTCTTCCATGATGGTCTTCTGGGCATGTGCAACAGCTCCTCCCCAGGTGGGGTTGTTGGACATCTGCTGAACGTGTTCAGTTTCAAGAACAACAGAAGGAGCTCCGATCTGGACCATCCTTGCCATAATGTCAGTGGTGATCCTTTCATACTCTTTTATGAGCTTTTCTTTGGATGCGCCTGCTCCAGGCCTTGGGGCGTAGTTTACTTCGGGAGTCGTGTAACCTGCACCAATTTCAAGGCCAAGCCCTGCTTTTACAGGGAACTTTGAATTTCCGAAAATTAGTTCATCTGCGTTAGCGTAAGCCATTGAAGTGTATTTTTTTACCATTTTTGCTCCCTCCTCAGTGTTTGTGGAATTCCTCTCTTAATGCTGTGATATCTGTAGTACCTGCAACGATTGCGTCAGCAATCTTGGGGGCATCAGCAGCTTCTTCACCATAAACTCCAAGTTCATACTGAGACACGAAGTCCTGGTTCACAGCACCGCCACCACATGCGAATGGGATCTTTATTCCCTTTTCAAGGAGCTTGTCATTAACTTCCTTGAATGCATACATGGTAGTTGTCATGAGAGCAGTACCTGTGAGCATCATTGGCTTTTCTTTTTCAACTGAAGCGATTACTTCGTCTACAGGAACATCTCTTCCAAGGTCAATTACCTCGTAGCCATTTGCTCTCAGAAGGGCAGCAACAATGTTCTTTCCGATGTCATGGACGTCACCTTCTGCAACATGGCAGACAACCTTGCCCTTTGGTTCGGGAACTTCGGTGGTCTGGCTCTTGCAGAAGTCGATTCCTGCCAGCATGGCATCAGCGGACATCATAACGTTCGGGAGGAAAATGATACCATCATCGTAGAGTTGGGTTACAACTCCCATTCCTACCATCAGGGCATCATCGATAAGGGCGATTGGCTTTTTGCCTGCATCGATTGCAGCCTGGAGTGCGTCAACTACGTCATCCTCTTCTCCTTCATAGATTGCTTTTGCAACAGGATAGATGAGTTCGTCTTTTGGATAAAGCTCTTCTGCGGCTTCATCAGGGGTCATTTCCTTTTCGAGGGCGACGTTGTAGCGTACTAATATGCCATCGATGTCTTCCAGTTTCAAATCCAACATATTTTAACCTCCATTTAGCAAAAAGGTCTCGGATTGCTCAGATCGTTGACCCTGCAAGTTACATCTCCCTGAAGTTCTCAAGCTTTTTTGCCGGATACTTCTTATATACAATGCCAAAGAATTCGAAAACCTCCAGATCGAATTCTTTCCATTTGGGGGAACTAGATAACTTTAAGTGGTGTACTGGTTATTCAGAATCTGGATTTCAGTTCTTTCTCTCGTTTTTCAAGCTTTCTGAAAAGGGCTTTTGAGTTATTTTTCCCGTTTTTAAGTCTTTTCAGAAAGCTCTTTAGTTGCCAGGTCCAGATATTTTTTATTTTCCATTTCCTGGCTCTAATGATCTTTTTTCCAGTTAATTCTGATAAGTGTACTCCCTTTAGTATTCCGGGATGCACTTGCAGATCACAGTTAGATTTTATTGCATATACCTTCACCGATGCTAATTTTTGAATCGTTATAATTTTATAATTCTCTTCTCAATTTTCTCTGCAAATGATTTTATTAAAAAGAAGTATTTTTTTGTCCTCTTTGATCTAAACAATGAGATCAAAATTTATGTGACAATTATTTTCCATTCAAAGGAAATTTCGTTGCAGGGGGTGAAGATAAGGAGGTTTTTATTTTGAGCGAGGAGGTTATCAAGTAGATTTGTTTTCTTACTGGAAGTTTGAGAAGGCAAAATTGGATGATCAAAGTATGTTTTTGAAAGCACACAAGTGAAATGAATCTCCTGTTCAGTTCTCCTCAGAAATCCCATAACTTCTTGCTTTTGGTGGGAACTGCTTGAGAACTTTCACAACTCCGATCTTTTAACTCTCTGGTGTTTATTCAGATTCGTTATTTTGCCGTTTTTCAACTCTTTTTTAAACAGAGACAAGCTATTTTCCTGGGAGGTTATTCCGTCTCTGTATTGAGTTTTTAATCAAGTATGCCTCTTTATAACTATTTGAAATTCTGCTGCTGATCCGTAGTCAGTTTTTTCCAAATAGCTGAAAGAGTACTTTACCTATCTATTTGAGGGTCATTTTCTTGACAGGGGGCGATGACCATTTTATCCTATATATAGTTTTTGCGTGCCAGGTCACGGTTGTCCTGTACAGGAAACATTCTTCCTTTATCATTTATCTATGTTCATGCCGTAACTGTCCTCAATAGGAAACTTTCAAACCGGAAATGTTCTTCCTACTTTTGTGTCCTTATCTTTGCCAGGCTGAAAAACCCATCATTCTTACTCTCGAGTTTAAAAAGATTCAATAAAGAAGTCCTAAGTTATCAAACTCTTTCTTTATAATCTGCAGTCCCTTCTCGCAATCTTCGGGAGACTTGCCGCCTGTGATCACCAGTTTGCCAGAGCTGAATATTAGCACTACTATCTTGGGATCCCCGAGCCTGTAAACAAGCCCGGGAAATACCTCTGGTTCGTACTCTACGTTTTCCATACCAAAGGCTATAACAATGGTATTCAGGTTCAGGTTAGTTTCCAAATCAGCGGTGGCTACAATATTCTGAATATGAACCTCAGGTTCTGGATTTATTTTCTCACAGCCAATGGATCTGAGCGTGTTAGCCAGATTGATTATGGCTATATTAGTGTTTTTGATATTCTTGGCTCCGGTACATACTACTTTTCCGGAGGTGAAAATTAGAAAAGCAGCCTTTGGACTCTCAATTCTGTAGACCAGGCCAGGGAATTTCGCTTTATTATATTCTGATTTTTCCAGCCCTGCCTCAATCTTCTGCAGGTCGAACTCTTCCGCCAGGGTGGTGGATGCCACCACATTCTCTATAGTTATTGTATGCTCCATGAGACATATATCTTAAATGTTCTATAGAAGCTATTATCGGTTTAAGTCACAAAGTTGTTAAACATTAGTGGTTTGTATGGAGCAAAAAGTTAGCGCAAGTATTGTAAAAATAGCAAAATTGGTAGTCTATCAGTAAATGATTGATTTTTCATAATCAAGTTCCAATGTAGGAGAGTTATTTTATTTTCACGTGTTAAAAGAGGTCTGCTACAAACCAAACTGCAAAGCTAAAGGCTTTAAAACATCATGAAGGGCATTCCAAAAAATAACAACAAAATAATAAAGGATGGCCCAAGCTTTCCAACTTAATAAATGATTGTGGCCTGGCTATAGCCTGGTCTTTTTCTTTCCACTTTTTTGAAGGAAAGCTGCCTTTCTTTAGATGTCTGCTTATTACCATCCGTAGCTTTAATAAGTTCATCTGTGGGCACGGACATTACTGCAGAAAGCATGTTTATTCTTAATTGAGATTTTCTTTCTTTTTAAGAGCTTGATCGTGCATTAGTAGATAGTGATATTTTGTGTTTAGTTTTTGCTCAGTTACATCTGTTTTCTAAGCTTACCTGTGTACAGGAAATTAAGTGTCATAAAACATAAAATGAGAGCGAAAAGCGAATGTGTAACTACCTGGGAAATATGAACTGATTATTAAGGTTCCACCAAGAACTTCCATTTTTGGAATTTTATATGCAGAAGTTACACTTTCCTTTTCAATATTTTCCTGATGCCTGAAAGAAAGCTTAATGTGCCCTATGAATTCGGAGTTCAGCTTTTCTGCCTGATTTCTTATGCTTTCCAGATTTGAATTGAAATTATGGTCTGACACAAATTTAAAGTTCAGTTTTTCTGCCTGATTTCTTATGCTTTCCAGGATCTACTCGGAAACAAAAATTGCTTTTTCGATGGGCCTCCTGTAGCGCAATTTCAAATTAGGATGAACAAACCGAAACTCCAGACATTTGAATTGAGTTTTTCTTGCCTAGAGTCACTTTTCTCCTGCTGTTTTCTTCCAGCAACTCGAGCAATTTGTCAAAATTTTCTCCTCCGTGACGAGCCGAAAAATGAATCATTCTTGCTTTAGGGTTTAATTTGCGCAGGAACAGGCAGATTTCCAGGAGCTCTTCACGATTGTTTATCAGTTCAACTTTATTAATGCCCAGGATCTCAGCCTCACCTACCTGATTTTTCATGAAATTTTGCGGCTTGCCTGTCTCTTGACTCAGTTGGCCAGCATCCACAAGATTCACTATTGGGGCAAAAGTTATTCCCGGGATTCCCATATTCTCAATATTTCTTTTTATTTGCCCAGGGAAAGCTATTCCTGTGAGTTCTATTATAATAGTGTCCGGACTATAAGATGAAATGAGACTTCTCAAGGTGTGTTCCATACTGATTTTCAAGGTAAAGTAGACACAGTCACTTGTAATTTCCCTGGTTTCAACCTCTCCTTTTGAGATAGTATCATTGATCCCTATTTCTTCGATCTCGTTAACCATAACTGCTACTTTCTGCCCCTGTTTTCCCAGGTGTTCGACGAGCTTTCTTATCAGTGTGGTTTTCCCGCTTTCCGGGAAACCTCCGATTAGTATACATTTCATGCCTTTACACCTTCCATAAGTTAAGCAGAGTCCGAATCAATCTCTGGATAATGGCAATGCCTCTACATAATGTCGAAAAAATAACGAGACATTGCCATGACACTGTAACTGGGGTTTAGGAGTTTTTTCAGGATTTATCTCCAGAGATTATTACTCATTTTGACTCTCTGATTATCAATTAAATATTCTCTCAATTGTATATAGCTTAACCGTCATTGTTTTTTTATTGACATGTAATATTTTCCCCTTTTAAAAACAAGCTTTTCCTTAAATTTCATGCTTACCTGAATTTCCAACATGTTATATTTCCAATATTACAAAAGGGATAATAAAATTATGTAGATTCGAAAAAAATAAGTCATTAAATATTTAAGGGCATTAAAAATTTGAAGGCTTGATTTGTATATTTAAAGGAGTCCTGAGTATCCAGAGCTTTGAAGAGATTGACCCTGCTTACAGGTCAATAACACTTGTAATATTCGGCATAAATCTAAGAGGTTTTCAAATTAGAATTTTGACAAAAACTTACCTTCTATTTCACTATTCGTGGACGTATCTGTTTTCTTAGATTGGATTGCTAGTAAAATAGCATAGAACTGGTTAGAGATAAGAATACACATAGGAGATCTTCACAAAAAACGGTTGAATTAGATCTGGATTTTTTAGAGTAATTTGATAGCCTCTCTAAGAGACTCTCAAATTAGAATTTTGACTTAAAAACTTATTCTTTTTTCCACTAACTCTGATAATACTTGTCTTTATTTGATAGTGGCAACTTTAAACAATACCTGATATGCCTTTCTCATGTCGAAAAACAGTATTTTATACAAAGGAGTCCTCTTTGAGGACTCCTTTGATAATTATTTGAGCAGAGAAAGTACTTCAATTTGCCAATTCCTGTACTTTCTTTGCATTGACGATATTGCAAAGCACGTCGAGCGTACTTTTTATACCAACAAAAGTTGGCACTTTAAATACAGTGTTTCTTCTATGATAAAACTCTTTGTTGTGAAATGTTTCAGGAAACTTTCATATGACAAAACCATTTCTTCCTTAACAGAGGAAGAATCTATCTTGCTTTCTTTTTTTGATGAAAATGGTCAGATTAAGCTTCCTTCAGGTGGAACCCTTCATCATTTTGTGAAGTATAGGCTTGGAGAAGAAGGAGTCAATGAGATAATGATGCTTATAGGTGAGAAAATTCTCAAACTTTCGATGAAAAAGGAAGCTAAAATTGATTCCACTCCACTTGAAGCTTCAAGATACGACAAACATGCTGATTATAATCCTCATTATGAATGCAAAATGAATAAGGCACATATTACAATGGTTGGAACTTACCCTGTTTTCATGACCCATACAAAAGGACTTGCTGGTGACTCTCCAGAACTTATCAACCATATTCAAGCTCTTCAGAAAATGAATGCTGATCTGGAATTTTATTCTGCAGATGGAGGTTATGATTCATTCTTTAATCATTCTGATATTTGGTATCATCTGAATGCAAAACCGATTATCTCCTACGCTTCAAATGCAGTAATCAATCAAGAAGGTGAAGAGGAAAGAATCAATCACTGGGTAAATAAAAAGTGGAAAATCGGCGGAGATATTTATGCACCAATGGAAAACAAACTCAAATTTCTATATGAAATTGGGAGGAAAGAACAGGTAGGAATGTACCTGAGAAACCAGAACATCAGAGATGAGACTTTTGATGATCAATATAAAAAGAGAGGTGAATGTGAAAAGATACATGGACATATTAAAGATACATTAAAATTCGACATCAGAAGAGTAAGAAATCAAAGTAGAAAACTCTACTCTCTATTGAGTTTTATAGCATATCAACTATTGGTGTTGACAGAAATACAAAATAAGGTTGGAGGTAAGAATTCATTTGGCAGATACTTTTAAAGAAGTGAGTGTCAAATTAGATTAGAGATTTTAAAAGCTAATTTGAGATCCTCATACTCAGATCCTAGATTCGGCAGGTAAACATATAAATTAATATAATTAATATTATATCTCTTTCCTGATCTTCCCATGGCAGAGAAAAACAGCAGTAGAAGAATTGAATCCTCCTTAAAACGCACAAAGTTCTTAGGTCACCTTGGGCTTGTCGCTGGAGTTTTCAGAGAACTTGAAGTTGACAAACTGATCGATGAGAAACTCCCAAAGGAAAGGGATCATAATGTCCCTCACTCAGTCTGCATCCTTGCCATGGTAATCAATGGTCTTGGTTTTATAGGGCCACGTTTGTACCTGTTTCCTAATTTTTTCAAAAACGTTTCTACGGAAAGGCTCTTTGGAGACGGTGTAACAAGAGAAGACCTGAATCAATACGCTATCGGAGAGACTCTTGATAGAATCGTAAAATATGGCCCTACAAAACTGTTTACGGAAATTACTCTTCATATTATAAATCGTCTACCTATTCCTGTCAATTGTTTACACGCTGACACTTGTAGTGTCAGCGTTTATGGGGATTATGATGACGAAGAAACTGAGTCTATTGATATTACTTTTGGAATTCCCAAAAACGGAAGATGGGATCTCAAACAATTTGTACTAAGCTTGATTGTTAATCAGCATGGGATACCTCTTTTTATGAATACTCATTCAGGAAATGCTTCAGACAAAAACACAATTCTGGAAGCAATCAAGTCTCTCAAATCGGTTTTAATACCTGAAAGCAAAGTGTACTATGTCGCTGATAGTTCCTTTTATACAGATAATAATCTCAAGAACATGGGAAAGGCATTCTGGATCAGTCGCGTTCCTGCAACAATTAATGAGGCAAAGGAGTTGCTAACTGCAAATTTGAACCTGAAAATGCTGAAAAGCGATGAGAGATACTCGTTTTATCAAACTTTTGTGGAATATGGTGGAGTCAAACAAAAGTGGGTTTTGTTGCTTTCTCACAAGATGAAAGAGAAGAGAGAGGGAACTCTCGGAAAAAAGATTGAAAAAGAGCTTGAAAAAGCAGAAAAGGCTTTTAAAAAGCTGAAAGGAGAGGACTTTTTCTGCGAGGAGGATGCATTAAAAGCTGCGGAGAAATGGATTCAAGAATTCCCGTCTATTGTGTTTGAAAAAGTAGATTTGAAAGCTATTAAGAAACGTGAAGAAGGTAAAAGAGGCAGAATTTCAAAAGATGAGAAATTAAATACTTATTACAGGATTGATGGCAGCATAAAGGTTAATAACGCTTTTGTTTTGAAAGAAATGGAGAAAATGGGACTTTTAATTCTTGCAAGTAATGATATTAGTATTTCTCCTGAAGAGATGCTAAAGTATTACAAAGGACAGGATAACGTAGAAAAAGGATTCAGATTCTTGAAAAGTGACACATTTAGCGTATCAAAAGTTTACCTCAAGAATAAAGCAAGAATAGAAGCAGTGACCATGATAATGGTTCTCTGCTTAATGATTTATTCAATAGCAGAATGGAAGTTGAGGACAAAATTAGAGGAACAAAATGAAACGGTTCCAGATCAAAAAGGGAAACAAACAAAAAGACCTACAATGAGATGGATATTTTTCAATTTTCAGGGGATTACAGAACTTATAACTCAGAAAGAAGAGAAAATAGAGTCAGAAATATTGAATATGGAAGAGATTCACTGGAAGATATTGAGTCTCATGGGGGAGAAATATGAAAAGATATATCTCTAATTACGTTAACCTGCCGAATCTAGGATACTACATTTCCTTTTTTAATCCCCAATCTTTCAAAGCTCTTAAAAAAGGAGGTGTATCCTATTACCCCCAGGAAGCAAAAAATTGGCTTTTAAGGACGTTTTCAGGAAAATAAGGGCAAAACCGTAAAAGATTTCTTTTTCTGATCTAATTGACCATTAAGTTGTAGAGCTTGTTCCATAACTCAAAATTAAATCTTGTTTTTTGAGTAACCAATCAAGTTTGGTCATGTCTGTGAGTTATTGGTCAATTCTGAAAAAACGAGTGCAATCCCGTGCTTGGAAAAAATCTAAAGAGATTCTTATATTCACGGTTTTCAGTAACTCACTCCCATCACCCAAATTCCATTCCCTG
>Ga0074193_1001711_pt1 | contig 24477 bp, 20 predicted proteins | sample EPASupsiteHSE605_FD_64523 | JGI IMG/M metagenome (GOLD analysis project Ga0074193, IMG submission 64523) | Bioremediated contaminated groundwater from EPA Superfund site, New Mexico - Sample HSE6-05 | ecosystem: Environmental > Aquatic > Deep subsurface > Groundwater > Contaminated ... | reverse complement strand
CAATGCCTATAATGAACCATACATGAGGATGTATTTTACGCATGCCGGTTACAATGACTATCCGGTTGTGGGAGTTTCATGGGAACAAGCCACCGCATTTTGTGTCTGGAGAACCAACTATTTTAAAGAATCTGCCAATTTACCGGCCGGTTACACAATTGAACCTTTCAGACTGCCTACCGAAGGCGAATGGGAATATGCAGCGCGTGCCGGTAAAAATGAAAATAAATACCCCTGGGCTACCAACGATCTGCAAAGCAGCAAAGGATGTTTCCTGGGGAACTTTAAACCGGGTAATGGGAATTATACCGAAGACGGACATCTGATCACGTCGAAGGTTGGTTCGTATTCTCCCAATGAATTCGGTTTATATGATATGGCTGGTAATGTGGCCGAGTGGACTTCCACCACCTATTCTGAATCGGGGCCGAATCAGATGAATGATATGAACCCCGATTTGCGCTATAATGCAGCGAAGGAAGATCCTTACGCCATGAAGAAAAAGGTGGTTCGCGGCGGCTCCTGGAAGGATGTATCCCAGTTTATCCGCTCGGATATGCGTTCCATGGAATACCAGAATGAAACGCGTTCGTATATCGGATTCAGATGCGTACGAACTCAGATCGGATTCTCAAAGGGCAAAAAATAGGAAATGATATATAATATAATACTTCGGAACGATGGGAAAGTATAAGAAATATAAAAATAGAGTTGAAATGTTTCTTTCCAGCGATATGGGAAAGAGACTGTTGAACTTCTGTTATAGTTGGGGAGCGTCTATTGTTGTATTGGGAGCCTTGTTTAAATTGCTTTACCTCCCTTTTGGCAATGAAATGTTGTTTGTGGGCATGATGACGGAATTTTTTGTATTCTTCATCTCCGGGTTTGAACATCCCGGGAAAGATTATCACTGGGAAGAGGTATTCCCTGTACTGAAATCCAAGAATCCCATGGATCGTCCCGAATTTGCCAATCAGAAAGTTTCGGGGATCATGCATTCGGCAGCAAATGAAGAGGATGACTCCAATGCAAATTTGTTGATCAATCCCATGGCTGTAAAGCAATCAGCTGGATTAAGCGGAGCCTTGGATATTTCGGAAGAGGATACACGAAATCTTTCGGATAGCATCAAGAAGCTAAGTGGTGCAGCTGAGCAGATCTCCAAGATGGCAGAGCTTACAGATGCAACGCAACAGTATCTGGACCAACTTGCTGGGATGGCCGACCAGATGAAGCGATTCAGTCAGACTACAAACAGCCTTACGGAAGTATCGGATACGTTGCTAAGCTCGTATAAAAGTATTACGGACCATTCGGATGGAATCAACCAGAATTCAAGGGGATATGTGCATCAGATGGAGGCTCTTAACCGGAATATCTCAGGGCTCAACACCATCTATGAAATTCAGCTTAAGAGTATCAGTTCGCAAATCGACACCATCGAACGTATTAACGGTGGTTTGAGCCGTATAAAAGATTTATACGAAGGATCTGTGGTAGATAGTTCTGTTTTCCGGGCGGAAAACGAGCGCATGGCACAACAGCTAGCTCAGCTCAATACTGTGTACAGCCGTTTGTTGCAGGCGATGACTGTCAATATGCCCGGAGCCGGGATGTTCCAGTCGCAACCTCAGGGAGGACAAGGTTACAATCCACCATCGGCATCCACCTACCAACCCCAGGGAGCTGCTTCTTATGGTTCAAATCCCGGACAACCCGGACGATAATAATTAAACTGCAATCAGAATATGCCACAATTATCAAATAATCCCAATTCGCCCAGACAGAAGATGATTAATCTGATGTATCTGGTGTTCATTGCCATGATGGCACTTAATGTGTCGTCCGAGGTTTTGGATGGCTTCGAATTGGTGGAAGGCAGTTTACGAACTACGATCGACAACTCATCCAAACGAAATCAGATTGTTACGGGCGAGTTGGAAACCTACTATCAGACCAACCCTGCCAAAGTGAAAGAATGGTACGAAAAGGGACAGCAGGTCAAAAAGTCGAGCGATTCATTATACAACTACCTTCAGGAACTTAAGGTACGTATTGTAAAGGAGGCGGACGGGAAAGACGGGAATGTAAACAATATCGTTCATAAGGATGATACTGAAGCATCCACGCAGATCATGTTATCTCCGGTGGCCGGCGAAGGTAAAAAGCTGAAACGTAGTATAGATAACTATCGGAAATTCTTAGGAGAATTGGTTACAGATCCCGCTAAGACAAAGGTTCTTGAAGCGAGCCTGAATACAGAGTCGGTGAGAAGCGGACTCACAACCCGTTCCTGGCAGGAGTCCTTGTTTGAAAATATGCCTGTTGCTGCGGCAGTAACCATGCTTACCAAATTACAAAGCGACGTACGCTATGCAGAAGGCGAGGCTTTGAACTATCTTCTCAGTAGTGTGGATGTGGGCGACTATCGTGTAAACCAGATAACGGCACAGGTTATTCCTCAAAGCCAGGTTGTAATGCGTGGCAGTCAGTATGAAGCTAATATTGTACTTTCTGCAGTCGACTCCACCAAACGGCCCAAGATAGTTGTCAATGGGACCGAGCTGCCCGAAGCCAACAAAGGGATGTTCCGTGTAACAGCTTCTTCATCGGGTACATTCCCTCTGAAGGGCTATATCGAAATGCCCGGTAGCGACGGCTCTGTTATGCGCAGAGACTTTGTGAGTGAATATTTTGTTACGGAGCCTACAGCTACTGTTGCTCCCACTTTAATGAATGTATTATATGCCGGAATAGCCAACCCGATCCGTATAGCCGTTCCCGGGATAGCCAGTTCTCAGATTACGGCAACGATGACTAACGGTACGCTGACCAGGCGTGGTGAATTATGGGAGGCCCGTCCGTCGCGGGTGGGCATGGAAGCTGTTGTCTCTGTAAATGCCCGGATGGCGGATGGCCGTTCGGTAGAGATGGCAAAAACATCATTCAGGGTGAGAGCTTTGCCAGATCCGCTGCCCTATATCGAATACAAAGATGCCAATGGTAACATCCGTAAATTCAAAGGTGGACAGTTTGCCAAAAGGAATCTGGTGGAAGCAGATGGAATCAAAGCGGCAATTGACGATGATTTGTTGAATGTAACCTATTCCGTACTTCGGTTCGAGCTCACTTTCTTTGATTCCATGGGGAATGCCATTCCTGAAGTATCGGACGGAAGTAACTTTTCTCAACGGCAGAAAGATTATATCCGCAGGCTGTCCAAAGGAAAGCGTTTCTATATCACCCGTGTCGTAGCAAAAGGGCCTGATGGTATTGAACGGACCATACCCACCATCGAAGTTATTGTAAATTAATTGATCTTGTATATGAAACATCTGTATTATATAGCAATTCTTGGAGGCTTCCTCTTTACTGTAAATCCGGCATTTGCTCAGGAGGAGGGGCAGTCGCAACAGCAGACTCAACAAAGAAGATCACCCCGGGCCACAACCGGATCCCGGGTGGAGACGCAGGAAAGTAATGTTCCGGAGCTGACGGTAAGAGCACAAAACATGAACGAACATCTTACTCAGGATATCGGAAATGCACGTTGGATGCGTGTAATTTACAGAGAGGTGGATCTAACCAAGGAGCAGAATGCACCGCTGTATTATCCTGTACGCCCAATTAATAAGCAGATGAATTTGTTTACAATCATCTTCCGTCTGTTAGGTGAGAATAAAATATCAGCCTACGAATACCTGGATGGTTACGAGGATTTTAGTCTGTCACACCAGGTTAATTTCAAGGATTTGCTGGACCGTTTCTATATTCTTTACAAGGAAGAAACTGTTCCCGGCGGTGGCGGAGTAAAGTATGTAATAGATGATAGCGACGTCCCTTCGGAAGAGGTAAAGGCGTATTACGTAAAAGAGGCATGGTATTTTGACCAGCATAACTCAGTATTTGATGTTAAAACACTCGCCATTTCGCCGATTCTGTTTAATGCAGGCGATATGGGTGAACAAAGAATGCCGATGTTCTGGCTGCCCTACGAATCCATACGTCCCTATGTATCCACTGTGCCTATCATGACATCCAATATCAATAATGCAAAGACATTTACTATTGATGATTATTTTCGGAAACGGATGTTTGCCGGTGATATCGTGAAGACCGAAAACCTGATGAACCGTAATCTTCAGCAATATTGCCCTACACCCGATTCGATGAGCAGGGAACAAGCCCGTATTGAGAAAGAGCTTACGATGTTCCGCGAGAGCCTTTGGGTTCCCGAAGATACAGCCACGGTTGCAGCCAGCACAAATAAGGAATCCAAAGGAAGAGTTAAATCCGCACGCGGACAGGCTCCAGCCAAACAAAAAACCGTCAAGCAGAAAGCATCCAAACCCGAAAAGTCGGCACCTACAAGAAGCGTACGCCGTACAAGATAAAACGCAGCACGCAAAGTCTGCAGATTTATAATTACCTTTGTTGTTGATTCGTTTGTTTAATCAATAGCAGAGGTAATTTTATGTATTGGACGCTCTTCATCACATTTGTCAGAATCGGAGCCTTTACCATCGGAGGAGGATACGCCATGTTGCCATTGATCCAGCGGGAAGTGGTTGACAGGGGATGGATGAGTAAGGAGGAATTTCTCGACCTTTTTGCTGTCGCTCAATCCCTACCCGGGGTTTTTGCTGTGAACATATCTATCTTTGTGGGTTATAAATTGAAAAAGCTCACAGGCAGTGTAATCTGTGCGTTAGGAACCATTCTGCCATCTTTCCTGATCATATTGGCGATAGCCCTCTTCTTTACACAATTCAGAGAAAATGAATGGGTGGAGAAGGCATTTAAAGGTTTACGTCCGGCTGTGGTCGCCCTGATTGCCGTTCCCGTAATTACAACAGCCCGTTCCCTCCGTCTGCGGGGCTGGGTGCTGGTCATTCCTGTGGTAGTTGCGCTATCCATATGGCTGCTCAGCTTGTCGCCTGTCTATATCATTATCGTAGCCGCAGCAGGCGGTTTATATTATCGGATGTATTTAAAAAGACATTAGTATGCTGTTTCTACAATTATTTTACACCTATCTTAAAATCGGCCTTTTTGGTTTCGGAGGCGGATATGCGATGCTTTCATTAATTCAGGATGAGGTGGTCGACAAGCATGGGTGGATATCTACCCAGGAATTCACCGATATCGTTGCTATATCACAAATGACGCCTGGTCCTATCGGGATAAACAGTGCCACCTATATAGGCTATACAGCGGTGCAGAATGCAGGATATTCTACGGAGATCAGTATCTTAGGATCCGTAATCGCAACCTTTGCAGTCTGTCTGCCTTCCTTTATTCTGGTGCTTATCATCTCCTATTATTTTGCCCGGTTCAAAAACAATAAATATGTGGAGGCCGCTTTCACAGGCTTACGCCCGGCTACGGTAGGCCTGATTGCTGCAGCGGCCCTGTTATTGGTGAATGCAGAAAATTTCATCGATGCTAAAAGTGTGCTGATATTTATTGGCTCCTTTATCCTTACCTGGAAATATAAGATGCATCCCATACTGATGATCTTTATTGCCGGAATTGCCGGAATCATTCTCTACTGGTAGAGTCAGGTTACTGGTATATAACCTTGTACCAATCCATTCCCTTGTACCACTTGTTGAGTTGTTCCAGTCCCGCTTGCGGAACATAGATGCTCAACCCTGAATAGCGATTGATATAAATAGACCCTTTGGCGTAGGTAGCCATGGGGGTTGTCTGCTTGTATATAACCACCTCGTCCAACACCTTTTTAAAGTTTATATATTGGGGCTCCGTAGCCAGTCTGCCAATAAAATCATCCAGGTCGTACAAGGCATGGTAGGTGTTTCCCAGATACTCCAGCTGTTGCAGTTCATTGACAGGCAGCGAAGCGATTGTCTGCTCCTTACCTTTTACAATCTCGCTGCATACGGCGGCCAACTCATCCAATTTGGATGTGTTAATCAACGACACCGATGCCGAGCGGTTCAGTCCGGTCAGCTTATCATAGTATGTGTAAAATTTTTCACCTATTTGCTGCAGACCGGCTTTCTGCGTGAAGAAATCAGCCATAATCAGCCTGTAAGGAAACCCTTCGGCCAGTACCTCGGTTGGAGAAGCCAGAATATAGTCCGCTTTGTTCCGGAGGGCATATACCACTTCTGTGCTCGCCATATAGCAGGCATCAAATAGAATAAAGTCGAATACATGATCTGGAATAGCTTCGGCAAGCTCATCTATCTCCATCCAACTGGTCTCATCCTGTCCAAAAGACCGGAGCATCGGCTGTACATTGTAAGGCAGCCAGGCAGTTCCGTGACTCCATAAAACCAGGCCATAACTTTCGGCCGGAAACTCAGATACAACTGATTCGAACACCCCGCGCATAACAATGGGATCAGCCGAATTCTGCTCGGGATAATCCTTTATAGCCAGCTTCTGGATAGTCCCGTCGCTCTTGGCCTTGATCTGAAGAAGCTGCGGAGTCGCATCGGAAGCATCCAGGTAGACCAACAGATTCCCGCCATTGAGTGCGGCTGCAGAGCTCCCCTTTACGATCGATTCCAGATTCTTGTAGGAGAATGAACTCAGGGAATTATCCGCTGCCATGTAAATAAGCACGGTACGTACCGAAGTCGGACATGGTTCATCGTTGGAGCATCCCCATAAAAAAGGCATGCAGCACAACAACCCGATAAGAATACGCCGAATGTTATTCATCTTATAGCTTCACTTTTTTTGTTTTTCCTTTTTTGCTCTCATTATGGAAACGATCCACAGCAGTTACAACATACTTGTATTTATCATTTCCCTTTTCATAAGGTAACAAATAAAAAGTCTTGTTTGTTATGGTTACGATGTTGGCAGGGTTCGTTATGTCTGCCTTTTCACCCGCCTTAAAACAATACACAACGAAGTAACGGGCTAACTCCGGATTTGTATCACTTTGTTCTGCTTTCCAGTGTAACAGATATCCCTCCTTCGTCCATTCGGCTTTAAGGCCGGAAACCTCTTTAGGTAGCCGGTCGTGCAAATGCGTATAAGCCGGAATCAAAGCCGGATAGCGGTGATATTGTTCTTGCAGCTGGTTGGCAACACCTCCGGTATTCCATAAAATTTCATTTGCCGGCCAGAAGCAGTTCCCTTGTATATTGGAGGCCGAACGGATGTATGCCATCTTCTTGTCCAGCTCGTCCTTCTTCATCGTGCGGGCCACATCCTGGCCAACATACAGGTGTCCTCCGTTGGCATTCTTATCCCACCATTTCACAAGAGTTACATAATCGGCAGCTTTATTCCCGATCTCCCAGTAAATCTGAGGAATGTTATAGTCTATCCACCCCTTCTGCACCCATAAAGTGATATCTGCATACAGATCGTCGTAATTCTGTAATCCGTTGGTATCGCTTCCGGAACCATCCGGCGTATTTTTTTTGTTACGGTAAATGCCAAAGGGACTAATTCCGAAGCGGACCCACGGTTTGGTACGCAGGATGGTTTGTTTGATATCCTGTACCAACAGATTTACATTCTCCCTGCGCCAGTCGGCTCGTTGATTGTCTTTGTATCCTTTGCTGCGTCCGTACGCATCAAAGCTGGCATCATCAGGAAACGGAAGTCCTGCTACCGGATAGGGATAGAAATAATCATCCATATGGATTGCGTCTACATCGTAACGTGAAACAATATCCTGCACCACCTTGCAGATAAAAGCACGGCTTTGAGGCAGGCCCGGATCAAATAAAATCATTTTATTGTATGTTACGAACCATTCGGGATGCTTGTTGTATATATGTCCCGGGGCAAAAACAGTATTCCCCGATGTGCTTACGCGGTATGGGTTCAGCCACGCATGAAACTCCATGTTCCGTTCGTGGCAGGCGTTGACTAAAAATTCCATCGGGTCCCAAACCGGATCAGGTGCAACCCCTTGTTCGCCGGTAAGGAAACGGCTCCAGGGTTCCAATTTGGATTGATACCAGGCATCCGCTTCGGGGCGCACTTGGAACACGATAGCATTGATGCCACAATCCTGCAGGTAATCCAATTTACGAATCAACTCTTTTTTAAGCTGCGAAGTCGACATGTTTTTATATTCACCCTGGTGGACGGTCTGAATCCAGGCTCCTCTGAATTCCCGCTTAACCTGACGGACTTCCGCGGGTTTAGGTGCTTGTCTTAAGGTTGTACACGAAGCAGATGCCAGCAGCATCAAGAAGATGAAAAGACGTAATGAGTAGGAATATATGAGTTTTATCTGTTTCATAATGCAAATATAATGAAAGACTTTGGATGAATGGCAAAACACAGACGAATAAAGTAAGTGTTTAGAAATAACAGGTTTGTGGAGGCTAAAATTGCAATCAACGATCAATCTGAGAACTCGCTCGAAGAACATACCACCTACGATGGTACACGAGTTAAATATAATTGAAATTATAAACTGCAAAGAGCATCACTACAAAACAACTGTTAAATGGAGTGGAAATGCTCTCGTATTGAAAGTTTTTTTGTATTTTTGAAATTGTTGCTTCGTGCAATCGGCATGCAAAAATTCGCCACTGCATATAAATCGTTAGCATTCATGCTAAAAGACAGCTGACAGACAAATTGATAATGAAACGAATGACATAAATTAAGTGAAATATTAAAAAAAGAGAAATAAGCCGACTTTTCGCATTTTTAATTTGCAACCCATATTGAGCACATTGGTAAGCTCTACGTGCCAATGTTCAATTCAAAGTATGCCAAAGAGTGCAATTTTGCCGACATATTTTTTCGTAATTTCGTAGTCAAAATTATAATTATGAAAAACCTATTAAAAAAAATAACGACGATGCTTGTGCTCTCATGCTGCATTGCATCTTATGGACAAACGGATAGTTTAGTTCAGAAAAATGACTCTATCAATAATATCGTCCTGCATGAATATAATCAAAAACTTGAAGAAGTTGAAAGGTTAAGAGTTGCCGATTCGATAAAAAAAACAGAGTTAGAATATCAGCTACTTAAATTGAAAACAACTGATAATCTGCAAAAAGAAGAACTACTGCGACAATTAAAATCAATTGAAGAAAACGAGAAAAAAAGAATTGAAGATAAAAAGGTGCATATCGACTCTTTGCGAAACACAGCCAAAGGCTATCCTGTTATTGGCGCAATGAAAGACACTCTATTTTATATATATTCAAAAATCGGTGCTTCTACTCCCCAAGAAAGAGCAATAAACATAAGTCGAAAAATTGAAAAACTTTACGAAGATGATTTTTTTAAAACCGACTCTATTCTGACGGTAAAGTCTGAAAATACTTATGATATCGTTTATGGCGAATTAATAATCATGAGTATATCTGAAAACGACGCAATATGGTACGGTAAAAGTATGTCAGAGCTGGCAACCTCATTTAAAGACACAATAAAAAACACCATTGACAATGCAAGGCATGAATATAGTTGGGTTAAAACAATAACAAGATTAGCTTTAATGTTATTGGTCCTTGCAATCGCATGGGCAATAACCTGGTTTATAGGTAAAGGCTACTCAAAGTTGTTAATTTTTATCGATTCAAAAAAAGGCAATTGGTTAAAGAATTTATCTTATAAAGATTACACTTTCTTGTCGGCAGAGCAAGAGGTACAGATAATTCTTTTTTTAGTAAAGATATTTCGTTGGTTTATCTATGCAATTTTACTTTACATTACATTGCCAATTATTTTCAGCATTTTCCCCTTTTCCCGTATGTGGGCGGATACCTTGTTTCAACTTATATGGTCGCCATTTAGAGGCATCTTGGTAGCTGTTTGGAATTACCTCCCAGACCTGTTCAGAATACTTGTTATTTATTTCGTGATGAAGTATGTAATCCAATTTGTAAGGTATATATTTCACGAAATTGAAGCTGAAAAACTAAAAATATCTGGTTTTCATGCCGATTGGGCAATGCCAACATACAGTATCGTTAAATTCTTACTGTATGCATTTATGTTTGTTTTAATATTTCCATATTTGCCTGGCTCTGATTCAAACGTATTTAAGGGAGTATCTGTATTTATTGGGGTTTTGTTTTCGTTAGGTTCATCATCTGCCATTGCAAATATGGTTGCTGGGTTGGTAATTACTTACATGCGGCCGTTCAAAATAGGAGACCGTATTAAAATTGGTGATGTAACAGGCGATGTGGTTGAAAAGACGCTTTTGGTTACTAGAGTAAGGACTACAAAGAATGAAGTTATTACAATTCCAAATTCTTCGGTTCTTAACGGTAACACAATAAATTACAGTGTCGAAGCAATGGAAAAAGGATTAATCATTCACACCACTGTAACTATTGGATATGATGTACCATGGAAGAATATGCATCAGGCTCTAATTGATGCTGCTTTAAGAACAGATTTGATTCTTGATGATCCAAAACCATTTGTCCTGCAAACCAGTCTTGACGATTTCTATGTTTCATACCAGATTAACGCATATATAAGAGAAGTTGGAAAACAAGCTTTGATATACTCAAATCTGCACCAGAATATTCAGGATGTTTGTAACGAAATGGGTATTGAAATTCTTTCGCCACATTATCGGGCTGCAAGGGATGGAAATATTACAACAATTCCAGCCGATTATTTACCTAAAGACTATAAAGCTCCAAGTTTTAATGTAACGATTAACAACCGCGATGATTACTAGGCATTATCTATATAAAATAGTATTTGAAAGTGACACTAAAGCAGGCAAATGGTTTGATGTTTTGCTTCTTTGGTGCATCCTGTTCAGTATTCATATTGCTGTTCTTGATAGCGTCCCGTACTTTAGCCTGTGTTTTAAGGATGAATTTTACAGTATCGAATGGGTTTTTACAGTAATATTCTGTATTGAATATTTATTGCGTATTTACATAAGCCCAAAATCTTTGTGTTACAAGAAGTTATTGCATCCTTCGCTGGGTATTTAGTAGTCTGTACAAGACATTGAAGATGCTACAAAAACTGCAAAATATCACTATCTGTCAATACAACGAAAGGTTCTGGCAGCTGCTAAAACATTCAACCCAAAAATATCGTTATCTTTGTAGTTTATAAAATATGTACCTATGTACGATGCAACAAATATAGAGATAAAAGGAGCCCGCATCAATAACCTGAAGAATATTGACGTTACTATCCCAAGAGATAAATTAATTGTTATCACAGGGTTATCGGGATCCGGAAAGTCTTCGCTCGCTTTCGACACCTTGTATGCCGAAGGGCAAAGGCGTTATGTGGAAAGTCTTTCTGCCTATGCCCGTCAGTTTCTGGGCCGCATGGGTAAACCTGAATGCGATTATATCAAAGGTATTCCTCCCGCTATCGCCATAGAGCAACGGGTGAACACCCGCAATCCACGTTCTACTGTAGGAACATCTACCGAAATATACGAATACCTCCGGTTACTTTACGCACGTATAGGCAAGACTATCTCTCCGGTATCGGGCGAAGAGGTTAAGAAGCACCAGGTTTCGGATGTTGTAAACTGGGTGTTGGATTTCCCCGAAAACACACGCTTCTCAGTCTATACTCCCGTTGTTCTGCCGGAAGGACGTGACATGAAAGAACAGCTTACCATTCTTCAGAAAGAGGGGTACACCCGGTTGGAGATTGATGAGAATGTTTACCGTATCCCGGAAGTAATGGAGAACGAATCTCTTTTGGTATCCGGGGGTATTCAGCTTTTGATAGACCGTCTGGCCGTTGTTTTTGATAAACCGTTTAAGAACCGTTTGGCCGATTCTGTAGAAACCGCCTTTTTTGAAGGACATGGAGCCTGTTTAGTGAAGGTCTTTGATCCGAACGGCACCCAGACAAAAGAGTTCTCACGTAAGTTCGAAGCCGACGGTATCGTGTTCGAAGAGCCCACAGATATGATGTTCAGTTTCAACAATCCCCTCGGAGCCTGTCCGGTTTGCGAAGGGTTCGGTAAAATTATGGGAATTGACGAAGATCTGGTTGTTCCGGACAAAAGCAAGTCGTTGTATGATGGAGCTGTAGTTTGCTGGAAAGGCGAAAAAATGGGAGAGTGGTTGAATGCATTTATTCAGGCAAGTGTGAAATATGATTTCCCCATCCATCGTCCGTATTACGAGCTTACGGAGAAGGAACGGGATCTGTTGTGGCACGGTGCACGGGGACTTCATGGAATTAACGACTTCTTCTCATTTGTAGAGGAAAATCTATATAAAATACAGTACAGGGTGATGCATGCCCGGTACAGAGGCAAGACCACCTGTCCCACCTGTAAAGGAAGCCGCTTGCGAAAGGAGGCCCTGTATGTACAGGTAGGAGGCAAGGATATATCCCAGATTGTCTGTCTGCCTATCAACGAAGCCAAACTTTTTTTCGATACCCTCAAGCTGGACGAAACGGATGCAGCCGTATCGAAACGGTTGCTTACCGAAATAGACAGCCGTCTGCAGTTCTTATTAGATGTTGGACTTGGGTACCTTACCCTAGATCGCCTTTCAAATTCCCTTTCCGGTGGCGAGAGTCAGCGTATCAACCTGGCCACCTCTTTAGGTAGCAGCCTGGTGGGATCCCTCTATATACTGGACGAACCCAGCATCGGTCTGCATTCGCGGGATACCGACCTGCTGATAAAAGTACTTCGTCAGTTGCAGGAGCTGGGCAATACGGTGGTTGTGGTAGAGCACGATGAAGAGATTATCCGGGCTGCCGATTATATTATCGATATCGGTCCCAAAGCCGGACGCTTGGGGGGTGAAGTGGTTTATCAGGGAGATATCTCTAACCTTCAGCTCAACAGCAACAGCTATACCGTGCGCTACCTTACCGGCGAAGACAAGCTTGAGGTTCCGGCCTACCGGCGTAAATGGAACAATTATGTGGAAGTAAAGGGTGCCCGTTATCACAACCTGCAGGGAGTGGATGTCAAATTTCCGCTCAATGTGATGACCGTCGTCACCGGTGTAAGCGGATCCGGAAAGAGTTCGCTTGTACGCGATATATTTTACGAAGGAGTGAAGCATCATCTTGACGATGCCCCATTAGGAGTGCCTTGTCTATCACTTACAGGCGACCTGAAGCTTGTCAAGGCCATCGAGTTTGTAGATCAAAATTCAATCGGTAAAAGCTCGCGGTCCAACCCGGTCACCTACATGGGGGCATACGACGAGATCCGTAAACTTTATGCCGATCAGGCCCTGGCCCGTCAGCTTGGATTTACCCCGGCTTTCTTCTCCTTCAATAAAGAAGGCGGACGCTGTGAAGAGTGTAAGGGAGAGGGTAAGATAACGGTCGAAATGCAATTTATGGCCGATATCACACTGGAGTGCGAAGAGTGTAAAGGGAAGCGCTTCAAAGCCGATCTGCTGGAGGTGGAATACCGCGGCAATAATATTTTCCAGGTGTTGGAGATGACTGTAAACCAGGCCATCGAGTTCTTTGAGTCGGGTCCTCAGGGAGATGCCAGAAAGATAATCAAGAAGCTAAAACCCCTGCAGGATGTAGGGTTAGGATATATTAAGCTGGGCCAGGCATCGTCCACCCTGTCCGGAGGCGAAAACCAACGTGTAAAGCTGGCCTATTACCTTAGTCAGGAGTCCAAACTACCCACTCTGTTTGTCTTCGACGAACCGACAACCGGATTGCATTTTCACGATATCAAGACTCTGTTGAAAGCCTTCAACGCCCTTATCGAGAACGGCCATACGGTCATCATTATCGAACACAACATGGATGTGATCAAATGTGCCGATTATCTGATCGATCTTGGTCCCGAAGGCGGTAAAGAGGGCGGAAAGCTAGTCTGTGCCGGCACACCCGAGGAGGTTGCCGCCTGCGAAACATCCTATACCGGTAGGTACCTGAAAGATAAACTGAAACAATAACAGAAATAAGGAGAGCTTCTTTTGAAAGCTCTCCTTATTTCATATTATAACAACCGTTTATAAGACTTTAGCTAAAGAGAATAAATAAAATAGGGATGGCAATGCCTCCAATGAGATACCACTTTCCTCTGCCTGTAATTCCATATTTACTTGAAACCATAAACAGTCCCGAAATCGCTAGAAATATGAGGGATACGGCAAAGAGATCGGCCATGAAATACCATCCATTAATTTTATTGTAATGCAATTTATTTATCCAATAAATCAGCTCTTTTTTGGTATGGTGCTCATAATTCACTATTCCGGAAGCGGCATTGTACTCGCCAATTCCTCCCTCCAGCATAAGTTTTATACGAACATCATCTAGCCTAAGGGCTTTTTTTAAAGGAGGCAAATCCTTTCTTTCATTCCAAAGACCGGATAGTTCGTCTTTTGTAAGTCCTTTCTCGAATAAAACGTTAGACTCCACAGTTTTGTAAGCCGGATCTTTTCCGTTCATATGGTTCAGCAGTATACCGGATACAGCATATACTAACGTAATTCCAACCATTAGAAATCCCAGATCCCGATGAATCAATCGGAGCCACTTCCTGATAATTTTGAAATTAAAGTTCATTATACTCCTCTCCATTTATGTAATAAATAGAGTAGTAATCCTTACCTTTCTTTTTCATCCATTCGCGCATCTGTGCTACATTCGCCATTTCTGCATCACATGATTCCTCTGCTCCGTCATCCTTCACTCTTTTTTCATTAATGGCATTTTCCATCTCATCAATTTCTCCAATAGTGAGACGGCGTTCCATCAGCTTACCAGTTACCTCAATCTCTGAACCTACCAGCTCTCGGTTAAAACCACCTATATTACCTTTGGCTTCTACCCGTACTGTCAGCTCCTGACTTTCATTGGCCAAGAAACACCGACGCCCGGAATGTTTGCAGGTGTGCGTTACAAAACCTTTCACCTTAACTTGCTTGTTTACCAATGTTTCTGCATTGGCCAACAAATTGTCCATCGTATAAACCTGGTCTTTTGGAAGATTAACATCCTTTTGTTCGACTAAGGTTTCCTTGTTTCCTTGTTGTTGCTTAGTTGAGTCACTGCAGGAAGCTCCAAAAATTACAATGGCAGCTAATAATAACAGAATCTTTTTCATTGCTTTTAATTTTTATAGTTTTAATTAATAGATATACATGAGACTTGAATACTGCACTTTATTTTTTGATCAATAAACTGGCCAGTAGTCCCGGAATGCCCAGCAGACCAATCAGCACCAAATGTGCAATCCGCATAACCGGCTTGCTTTTATTGTCGATTGTGAAGGTGAAAAGGAATGCCAGAAGCACACTAACAAAGAAGGCATTGACTCCTCCAATCTCAATTTTTGGTGAAAGGTACTGCGTGTTCTTATCGGAAATAGAGGTGTATACCGGGAATAACCAACTTGCCACTACATTCCAACGGTCGGTTTTAGCCTTTATCGTAAACGAATCATCGTGTTTAACTAATGTTCCTGCCTTCAGAACGTGATAGGAGGTGGAATCAGAAGAAATAACATTGACCATACTATAAAATAGATTAGTCATCACCATTACAGATTGTTTACGTATATCAATCGCCGGAATATCAAACTTTGTCAATTCATACCCGTCTCCACCCAGCGTATAAAGGTTTCCCTCTTTGCTCACTACAAAGCCATAGATGCTTTTGTCAGGAACTTCCAGTATGCTAAACCATGCAATATTAACTTCCTTTCCAGCTTTGGTATCCCTAACATAAGGTCGTCCGTTAACCATCTTAACGTGAAACAACTGATGCTTGCTGTCTAATACAAAGTATCCTTCATCGTAGGGCTTTCGGTTACTCAGATTTCCCCAAACCTGCTGGGTGGGAAATGCAAACTTTTCCTTTTCCAGTTTTTCCTGGAATAGACCGCTCTTGATTTTGTTCACTTCACCGGTTTGTTTGATAATAAATTCAATGTTATCTTCCATCCGGAATACATCTTCGGGCGATTCTAAGTTGGCCCTTCCCGATTGCGATTCGTACATTATAAAGAGTCCGAGTTTAGGCGACTGCAAGTCGCGTGGATTGTATCTCCATACCCAACTTTTACTGCGTAACAACTTCATCTCAATGGGTACTCCTAAGATTGTATCAGGCATATTCCCGGAAAGGGAAAGCTGTCGGTAATTCAGCAATGGCGTAATGGAATCGTACTGCTGAAGCGTGTAATTGTTACCGCTTACATCTTTAAATACGGGTTTGTTATTAACCTGTTGACGGGTAACAAAATTTTGTAGCAGGGAGCTGTAATATACAAATGGGTAATCGGGAGATGTAGTAGTTCCCATTCTGACAAGAGCCGGAACAACCCACGAAAGAATCCAGGCCGAGACAATCAGCAAGATGAATGCATATATGCTTTTGTATTTCATATTTATTTTTTTTTAATTTTCAACTGTTATTGTTCGCCATCCTTAAATCGCACCAACGAATGAAAGACAAAAGCCAGACTTAGAACAACAAAGGCGATCAGGTATCCGATAAAGGGAGCATACGCTCCGGGCATCTCATCAAAGTAGAACAGAGCGATGGCACAAAGTCCCGGAAAACCCATCAATACACGTTGTTTCCATACCGGTTCAAGGCAAATCCATACGGATAAAAGATAGGAAGCGATTCCACCACACAGCCAGGGATAAATTTCCGATAAGTTCCAGCATGCAATCTCTTTGCAGAAATAAAGATTCATTCCGATTGCAGTTGTCAGGTAGGTAACTGAAAAGAGCATAGACAGGCATATGATACCAAAACCTAACATGAAAAGAATCATTTTAGACTCAGCCATTGGTAAATGAAGTGTGAGCTTCAGTCTTTTATTAGTAATTTCGGGTACGAACTGAGCAATAGCCAGAAGCATTCCCGACAATAACGGAAGGTACTTGATATAACCCATGGAACTGATTCCTTTCTGTACGATTAACTCCCAATATTCGTTTACACCCGATACTCGGAAATTATTGGATATATTCATAAAGCTGTAAGCCAATACGCTTGTAAAAACACCTGCAATCACGAGTAATACCCAACGTGATTTTATCCATTCTTTATAAAATATTGATTTTATCATTTTTTCTCTGCTATATTATACAAGTTAATATTTGCCTGTAAGACCTATAAATGCATCTTCAAGTGACAGTGAGTCCTGTTCCAGATTACTTATGGAAACACCATTACGGGTAAGTAACTGTGTTACCTCCTCTTTGGGCAAGAATGAATAGGTCTCCCAGCTGGATCCGATATGTCCGGTGTTCCAAAGAGTGCCATTGGATGTATCGGCTGGAGTTGTTTCGCAGGTAAAACGAAAACGATGGAAGTTATCCAGAATCTCTTTTGTCGGTTTATGTAATAGTAATCTTCCGTAATCCATGATTATACAATCATCAATCAGCATTTCCATATCCTGAATGATGTGGGATGTAAGGAAGACCGTTTTGTTTTCTGCACTGGCAAACTCCTTCAGATATTCAACAAACAGACGGCGGTAACCCGGATCCAGTCCCATGGAAAAGTCGTCCAGAATCATAAGGTCAGGATCCTGGGCAAAGAGTAATCCCAAGGCAACTTGCGAACGCTGACCGCAAGACATGGTACTTATCTTTTGTGTTTCGCTAACTTTTAGCTTTCTCAGCAATTCATAGTAGGCTTCTTTTTTCCAATTCGGAAAAAAACGACTGTAAAATTTCTCAATCTGCTTAACATTAAAATAACTGTGTTGAATATGCCCTTCAAGTAACAGGCCAACCCGTGCTTTTGTCTGTGGAGTCAGCTCTTCCATCTTCTCTCCAAAAAGACTGCACGATCCTGAGCGTGGTTTCAGGTATCCGTTCAGAATATTAATTATAGTAGTTTTCCCTGTACCGTTTTTTCCAAGTAATCCCAGAATTTTTCCCTGTGGAACTTCGAAGCTGAGGTTCTCGTATATTAAACGATTGCCATAATAGTGCGTAATATTTTCGCAACGGATAATCATCTCCATATTTTCAGTGTCTATTTTAATATTAATAATTTATTCCGATTGTCAGTTGTCCGTATCGTCTGTTCAGGTCTCCGGCAAACTGATATTCACCCCGAAGCGATGCGTATAACTGAAGACTGCTTCTTAAGTTGTGTTTACAGGTAATACCCATATTTACAACCGCCACATTTGCCTTATAAATTTCTGTGTCCGGTTTAAAAGAGGCATCGTACAATTCGCTTTTCTCAATCAGTAATTCCTCTTTTTCAAGAATTGGTTTGTACCAGCATCCGAATTCGGGAGTAATAATCCATCTTTTTGCTGTGGAAATGTCAACTCCCATACGCATGGATGAGAGCAGATAATTGTAATTGTTTCGATATACGGGGAACGAATAACGTTGCCCGTATGATTGGTAGCCCACCTTGGCTATCAGCCATTTCGACAGAGCTCCATTTATCCATTCTTTTCCCGCTTCCAGATTAACCCCGACTTCCTTACGTGTAAATAAATTGTTGGAAGAAAGCAGAAAATACTGACCGAATACCTCGTTTACCTTCTGATATTGAAATACCCGCTCTGTCCCTTTGCTAAGGTTGTATTGATAATTTAATCTCGCAAACCGGAAACTATGTTCTGTCCTTTTTTTCCATCCTATTTCATTGTTAAATGATAAGGTCTTAAAGCTGAAGGGAATATAGTTTCCTCCGGGATAGGAATCTATATTCTCATACCTCATTGTCGAATACCCTGAGAGCCCGCTTCCTTCGGAAGGCAGGAAAAAAAAGGTTGTTTCAAAATTGCTTCCCTTGTACCTCCATGAAAAATTAGAAGCATAGGTGGATTCTTGCAGGTGATACATCCCAAAACCACGCATTACAAAAAAATTGAATTTGTTATTATCCCGTTGTACGTTGATATTAAGCTCCTGCTCGTATTTTCCAGCCTGAAGAGTCACCCCAACCAGATATTTGTTCCGGAATGAATAGCCGGTACTCAATTTCCCATACAGGTCGGTTGTGGTTGATTTGGGTCGGGGGTCTGTTTTTCTATACTGGTGTCCGGCCCTATAACCTGCTTCTCCACTCATAATCCATTTTCCTGCAGGGATGGCAACGCCTCCGTTCAGCAGATACTCTTCACTGTATGTATCACCTCCGATGGAATCAGCAACCTGATAAGGTCCGACCCTGAAAGGATCGGTAACATTTGTCCACGCTGTTCTTTCGTTTGCGGAATTACTGTAACCAACCTTTCCCCAGAAAATTTTATTGGCACGGAGTCCTCTTCCTTCTGCAATCAGTTCGAATTTGCCTTCAGAACTTCCTTCGCTGAGCAATTGAAGCCCTTCGGACGACCGGTAACCGTACGAGCTTTCCACCCGGCCGACTCCCAATGTGTCCGGCTGCTGAAAAGCAGTAGATGGATTGCGGTATAAGCGACTGAAGACTTTTGTCTCCAGCCACTCACGTTTCTTCCCTGAATCCGTATCTGCTCCCTGAGCGGAGATATCCGGTCCGCAAATCAGCCATCCAACGCTTAAAACCGTTATTGCAGCGATCCTTTTCATTTTAATTATTTCCTGATGTAAATACTTTTGGCATGGGAGTTGTATCCGGAATAAAGTCCAAGGCCGAATTATTTGTATCTTTATAGACTACCCGTCCGTCTTCTTCCACCCGCTCGACCTTCCGGCGAATACTCTTGCCGGAATAAGAGCCGGAGCAGTACGTATAACTAATATCCAGCGAAGACGACATGGCTTTCGATTTGAAATTGGTCTTGCTCCCCAATTCCACTGCATCAAGAATATATTCATTCGGAATACGTATCGCGGTGGTTGGCCGACCGTTGTTGCCGTTGCGAATATCTGTGTTAGAAGTCACAAAAGAATCCATATCCTGCGGCCCTCTGAAAACGATAAACGAATTGTATCCGCTTACATGCAATATCCAGATACTGGCAGAGTAAGAGTAATATTTAACCAGGTTGGAAACTTCCGGAACATCAATGGATAGTGTAGCGTGACTATCGTACCACTGATAATCGGCAACAGACAAATCCAATGAATTTGCATTGGTTGCTTTGTGATTGATGGGTTGTGGTGCAATCAAGATACTTTTGCCTGGCTGTACAGGAACTTCTTTCCCGTTTCCCGAAATGGTGTAGACTGTGTTTACATAAGTGGACTGACCGAATTCTGAGGCGTAAATGTTGGTTTCCTGACTTTGGGTGTTGTTTGCCGATTGTGCAATGGAAATACCATCGGCATACAAAATACTGTCGGTATTGTTATAAAGCTCAACAAATTGGTCCTTGTTGTAATTTCCCCCGCTTGGAGTTTTGCAACCCGAAAAATAAATTTCTTTTATGACCCATCCTTTATTATCAATCTGGATTAGTGCATCAATAGATAGAGCAGCAGTTACAGCTGATAAGGCCACATTTTCGCGTATTCCCGCTAAATTAACAGTTCGTTGAATAGTCTCGCCGTTACTATTTACAAAACTATGCGTTTTTTGTCCGGTTACTTCCAGATTATATATACCAGGCAGACCGGTAAAGGCAACAATACCCTCGCTATTGGTCGATGCCGTCTGTACCGATCCGGTCAGCGTATTCTTAAACGTCACACTTAGTCCGGATGCATCCAAGCTTTGTAGATCGGAAGGCATATTAACCTTTAACGAATAATTCACTATCTCCACTTCGTCATTATTATCCAGACAGCTACTTAAGGAAAAGAAGCAGATTAAAGCAACTCCAATTTTTAACAGATCAATTTTCATACGATATAGCAATTAAGTTTAAAATTTAAAATTCAATTCAGCCCCGAAATGAGGTGTAACAGTCCGGTTTACCTTTGTCCCGTAAACACTTGTATATTCGGGCAGATAAGAAAGTATGTTATTAAAATAGCAAGCAATAAGCAGGTTTTTACCAATCTCTTTGGAAAGCTTTAGGTTTACCTTAGTGGCCATAGCCGTTTCGCTCTTCAAAAAAGTATACTGGTTGTATGTGTCCACCAGATGACGCAATACCGGATCGGTTGTCATGGAGGGCTCAAAATTGTATCGGTTTCCCTGAGCATCCAGAAATGCAGCCGGTAATCCGCTGTTGAGGTCCGTCTGCCTTGATTCAAACCACATGGACTGTATGGATGTGGTAAAAATCATCTGCAACAAAGGAATATGGGTGTCAAAGTTGAGGTTTGTATTGAACTGAGATTTTCGGTTCGCATTCGAACCATTGTAATCGTATACTCCGACAAAAGGATATGGGCGGTTGTTTATCACATGATTGGGCTTACTGTAGAATTGGTTGCTAGTTTGGAAGTAATGTGTATCAAACCAGGCTCCGTTTATCCATACTGTAGTGTAAAGAGGAGCTATTTTCCCAAAGTTCACCGTATATTCGATACCAGTCTTATGTACACCCGCATCGTTCATTGTACGACTGTATAAAGTCGTGATTGTCTCCTGCGTAGAGATAAATTCACTAAGATCGGGTTTTTTGGAGGGATTCTGAACAGACCCGGCTTCGTAGTAGGTGTAGTTATGATTTACGATTTCCGACCCTGTAGAGAAACCATTATTCATCTTCTCATGGAAGAAGGTTACATCCAGTTTAAGATTTCCTGCGGTTAAAACAATCCCGGCTTCCAGTTTTAGGTTTTTTGCCGGTTCAATGGAATAATTTGTCGGATCCTCCACATACGTTCGGATGTTTGCGTAGCGATACTCCGGATTTGATGCGTAATAATTTAACTGTACATAGTCAAAATAGAGTCGGTCCGGATAAAGCTGAGCGATGGTAGGAAATTTATACATCTGTCCGGCTCCTAATGTAAAGGCCAACGTAATTTTCTTATCTCCCAATATAAAATGGGGTAGTGTTAAACGGGTATTTAAGCGTGGTTCAAAATAAAACTTGCCACTCATCCGGTAGTTGCCATGCATGCCGGGAAGGGTTGTGGCCCTCACCCCAGGCTGAAGGCGTAGTGTCCAGTTATCTGCCATTTCCCAGGTTATCAGATCTTCTGCGTAAACCGACAGCTTATTCAGAGCTGGAACATCGCTGAATGCTCTTGGCCGGGAACTCTTTGTCGCAGAAAAGGGAGGCATCAGGGCGTCGTAAAGTTCGCCATCACCGTAGTTTTTTGTATAACGGTAATTTATTCCATAGTCCAGAGCGTGAAACATGCTACCTGGTTTCCATTCTGATTTTGCTTCCAGACTTAATGAAACATCCACCGGATTTCCATCCACGATAAGGGCTGAATTATATTCGGCAGGTAAATATCCTGTATTGTAAATCCCGGCTTCTGTTGCCAGGGTAGTAAGAGGAATGGTTCCTCCCAGCGACATCCGCTTTACCATATCCAGCTTATCAGCAGTATAATCTATTCCGGCATTGTAATTGATAGATCTAATCCAATGGTTTTCAAACCTCATCACCCCCGAAGCTGTAAGTTCTATGCTCTGGTAGCTGTTCTTTAGGTAATCGTCTTTCGACAGGGCATCCGGATCCTTTTTTATGTCGTCAAAACTTCCAGTGAATCCGGCATTAAACTTATACACCAGCGATACATCATCTTTTAGCCGGATATTGTTTTCATAACGACCGGAAAGCGTAATGCGTTTATAGCTCGTGAGTTCCGACCGTGGGTCCGGCCGGTATAAGGTGTAATCCGTATCCACGTTTAGGCGTCCGCCATTCCGTGGGAGAACAAAACCCTTGTTTATAGAGAACAGTTTGTTTTTTAAATCTACTTTACTCCGGGCTTCCCAGGGTGTTTCACCATTTTTAAGCTCAATTTTTACTACTCCTGCGGTAAGATCTCCATATCTGGCCGAGGGTATTCCTCTTATAACCTCCATACTTTCAATGCGATCTGTTGGGATCGTACGCATATCAATTCCCTGCGAAGTGGTAAGTCTGGCTGTGGCTGCCGAGGATCCCAAACTATAGAAATTCTGTAAATTTCCGTCGTTGCCCATGGGAGAGCCATCCACAATAAATGCTGTACCTAACGAAGTATTTATATCGGTCCCAGCCTGACGTAAAGAGATGAAATTGGCGGTACTCATGTTCACCTCGCTCGTCTGACCACCGGGCAGCAGTTGCAACAGATCAGATACACTGGACGGTTGTATATGTTTCATGGCTGTCTTTCCAATAAGCGAAACCGAATTCTCCTTTACTGCCTCACGGGCAGATACCACAACTTCATCCAGTGAATAACTTAGAGAAGAGATAGAGAAAAGTAGCTGAGCTTTCTCTTCCAGTAACACCAATGTATCAAGTGTCTGATATCCGATGCAAGAAATAGTAACATGCGCCATTCCCTTGTAGGCCGTTTCCAGCGAAAAAGAGCCCGACTCGTCTGTGGCAACGCCAAAAGCCAGTTCCTGAAAATAGATAGAAGTAAACGGAACCGGTTTGCCCGAAACCGTTTCCTGAACACGGCCACGTAACAACGTATTTTTGGCAATTGCGCCCTCTGCCGTAAAATCAAGAAGTAAGAATAAAGCAGTAAGAAACTTTGCAATACGTAACATATGAGACACTTTTTATCAAGATTTAACGTTTGCAAAGGTAGACCTCTTTCCAGGGGCCGTCAATCCCCATAAATAATCAAATGTTACACAAAACGATACCTACATATAGGTATAATTTGTAAATATTAATTAATAACGACTTCTTATTTTATATACAGACGTTATGATTTAGATCTTAATTTATATCTTTGTTATTTACCAAATAATACGCTGGCATTATGAAAAACAACCTCATTCTACTACTTATTTCTGTTTGCTTCAGCAGCAGTATACTGCAGGCGCAGGAACTATCGCAGACCTATCTATACGATGAATTTAAAGATGGCCTGGTTTTATTCAAGGACGGTCGCCGCTCTTCCGCGATGTTGAATTACAACACAACCGTCGAAGAGATGCTATATAAGAATGGAGAGCAGATCTGGGCAATCGCCAACCCCATGGAAATAGCCGCTATTGATATTCAGGGTGATACGTTTGTATATGTAAACAAGCATATCTTTTACCAGGTTGTCAAGGTAGGGGTAGGTGAGGTTTACGTGCAGTGGAAGACTACCTATTTCTCCCAGGGGAAGGGTGCCGGTTACGGAGGGTATTCTGCTACGGCAGCCATTACCAACTATTCTACCTTCCAGGAAGGGGCGGCAGTCACCAAATTAACACCCAACGAGAAATTCTCATACAAGCCGGATAACCGCTACTGGATTAAAAATGCCAAAGGTAAATATGTGAATGTCACCACGATCAAGATGCTTCAAAAGAATTTCCCTGCAAAAAAAGTCAAAGCATTCTGCGAAGAGAATAACCTGGTGTATACTAAACATGCGGATATGTTAAAAATATTGGAATACTGTTTCAGGTAACGCCCTTTGATAAACACTTCCTTTGACTGGTGGTTCTATATATAGAAAGGAGGGTGTATTATGAAAGCGGAAAAATGGCAAAAGGTTGCCTCCTATCAGGAAAAGCGGACGGACCAAGTGGTACGCTGCCATTTGTGTCCCCATCGTTGTGTACTACAGCAAGGTGCTGCCGGAATCTGTAAAC
>Ga0074193_1001710_pt1 | contig 24551 bp, 22 predicted proteins | sample EPASupsiteHSE605_FD_64523 | JGI IMG/M metagenome (GOLD analysis project Ga0074193, IMG submission 64523) | Bioremediated contaminated groundwater from EPA Superfund site, New Mexico - Sample HSE6-05 | ecosystem: Environmental > Aquatic > Deep subsurface > Groundwater > Contaminated ... | reverse complement strand
GGATGAATAATAACCCGAGCCTAGCTACCTATCCAGTTGATTACACCAACAATCCTTACAATATGGCTCAGAATCCTAATACAGTAGCCATTAATAACTGCGTTGAGGTTGACCTCTTCGGTCAAGTATCCTCTGAATCCTCTGGCCCCCGTCATATCAGCGGTACTGGCGGTCAATTAGACTTTACCACTGGTGCTTATATGTCACCAGGCGGAAAAGCCTTCATCTGTTGTACCTCTAGCTTTAGGGATAAGCAGGGCACTCTTAAATCACGAATCGTTCCGATGTTGCCTCAAGGCTCTATCGTAACTGTTCCTCGTACCCAGGCCCATCTGATTGTTACTGAGTATGGTATGGCTGATTTAGCCGGCCGTAACACCTGGGAAAGAGCTGAACGACTGATTAATATTGCTCACCCAGATCTCCGTGACGAGCTGGTTCTGGAAGCTGAAAAAATGAATATTTGGAAGAAATCCAATAAATAAAATAAATGTAATAAAATTTGCGAATTGTTTTGGGGTAAATTTCTAATCCTAAAGCAATTCGCAAAATCATAGAACATATTAACTTAGATCTTAAAACATCAATAAGATCAAGGCCTTGTCATTAGAACAAAGGCCTTGATCTTATGCTTTTTTATTTAAAAAGCTGGTTTTATTATAATTTTGGAGATTGATTATCGGAAATATGTAGACCTGTTAAGTACTTTACACCTTCCTATATATTCTGTTAAAATAAATTCGTAAGTTTTACATTTTATCAGAATAAATTCTAAATATTGTCGAAAAATTTCTTAAACTTAATATACTTTTTTGATATGGTTAACAAAATGATTTTCAAGTTGTCCAAGATGAAATAAATACAAATTATGACTCAAGAGGGAGGTGTCTTATTCAAGGGTCTTTTCTAAATGCAGCAACATTCCCGTTGCACTTACTTTACTTAGCAAAATATTACGGAGGTGTCGAAATTGGCTTACACAAGCGAATACAAATCTAAATTAGTTAGTGCTGAACAAGCAGCGAAAGTTGTTAAAACTGGAGATTGGGTTGATTACAGCTTTGGTCACATGCAACCCTACGCCTTTGATAAGGCCCTGGCTGCCCGCAAAGAAGAATTAAAAGACATCAAAGTTCGGGGAGTACTTACCCTCAGACCTTCCGCTCTGCTAGAAGCAGATCCAGAGGGCGCGGTCTTCACCGTGTCCAACTGGCATTTTACCGGCTACGACCGTAAAATGAGTGACAAAGGTTTAACCTACTATCAACCCATGGTTTTCCGCAATCAGCCAAACTTCTATCGTAAAAATTTGGCCAACGATGTTGATGTAGCAGTTCTGCGGGTACCCCCAATGAATAAAGCCGGTTTCTTTAATTTCCATCTTGCCAACGCATCCAGCCGGGCTATTTGCGATGTAGCCAAACAAATTATTGTTGAAGTAAATCCAAACCTTCCCTGGTGCCTTGGTGGACAAGAAGAATGTGTCCACATTTCCGAAATTGACTACATCATCGAACATGAATCTCCGGTAGAAACCATTGGGGCTTCAACTCCGACTGAAGTTGATAAAAAGATCGCCGGACTTATAGTTGAACAAATCCCGAATGGCGCTTGCATTCAGCTCGGAATCGGTGGGATGCCTAACGTTGTAGGTACACTAATTGCCGAATCTGATCTTAAAGACTTAGGCTGTCAGACGGAAATGATGGTTGATGCTTATTACCATATGTACCAAGCCGGTAAATTAACCAACAAATATAAAGGAGTAGACAAAGGTAAGTCTACCTTCGGCTTTGCTGCTGGCAGTCAATTCCTTTATGATTGGATCGACAATAACCCATCAGTCGTTACTTATTCAGTAGGCTATACCAACGATCCTTATATAATGGCGGCAAATGATAACATGATGTCCATCAACAATTGTTTAGAGATTGACCTCTATGGTCAAGTATCCTCTGAATCCTCTGGTCCCCGTCATATTAGCGGTACTGGCGGACAGCTCGACTTCCACAGCGGCGCTTATATGTCTAAGGGCGGCAAAGGCTTTATCTGCTGTACCTCCAGCTTCAAAGATAAAGACGGCACTCTCAAATCCCGGATCGTCCCAAGTTTACCCGTCAATTCAATAGTAACCGTACCTCGGACCCTCGGTCACATCTACTGTACTGAGTATGGTATGGCAGAAGTAGCTGGCCGTTCTACTTGGGAGCGGGCAGAAAGACTAATCAATATTGCTCACCCGGACCTCCGCGACGAGCTAATCAAAGATGCGGATAGAATGAATATCTGGCGGAAGAGCAATAAGCTTGTCTAGTAAACTTAAACTAGTCGAGATAATACATTAATACACATAGAAAAGACCCGATATCCGGGTCTTTTCTTTATTTGCACTTATTATTTAAAATCCAAAAATAGGGAGATTTATTGCATGGTGCCTTAATTGTTTATTGCTTAAAGTTTAATCGCGTCGACGTGCACTGCCCAAGAAGTTTTTACAAATTACCATCGGAGTACCTGCATCTGCGGAACCACTGATCAGATCAGCTAAACTAGCGATAATATCTTCCACCCGACGGGGCGTAGTTCCCTCGGTTTCAATACTATCCCTAGCAAATTTAGAACCCATTTTAGCCTCTAAATTCGCCTCAATTTCAGCCTGATTCTGCCCATTTGCGTGGTAACTGTCAACCAAAAATTTATATTTGAAGCCTTCCCGATAGTACCCTCTTAGCTTTGGAGTAGCCCCGAAAGCCGGCATCGGATCGGCCAACTCATAAATGCCGGTTGAAGGATCTTGATATGCACCATCGCCATAAATAATGACTTCAATATTCTTTTTTAAACTGGATGCTACTCGCTGTTGAATCTCTTCAGCAACTCGATCAGCCTGGCGGGGAGGAAGCTTTAATTTATCTCCGGCTGAAAGATTACTGCCCAACAATCCCCACTCAGACCAGTTACTACCGGTATTGCAAATATCCTGCAAGGTTATACAATTTGCAATACACGTACTAATCTTGGCTTTGGTTCTATTACGCTTGTGGATATCGGCAACCACAACTCCCCCTACCTCAAACTGTGCAATTCGTGCTGGGTCATTACAAAGAATTATTTCCGGTCGAGCCTGCTCACTCTCTATAATATCACTGTACAGTTGAATATAATCAACACCGGTAATTGGATGACGAAAACCTAGAGACTGCGCCTCATGTCTAGTAATCACATCTCCATAGCCTTTCCCAGCTGCATCTCCATAATCATCCGGCAAGAGTTGATTTCCTACTTCGTCAGTAGGATAGGAAAGCTGTACTATTACCTCACCCTGTGGTACAGCAGCGGCAATTCCCTTTAATATTAAAGAGAATCGGTTACGACTTAAAATCGGAAAAACTACTCCTATCCTGTCGGCAGGACCTACCCCCAATTTCTCACGAACCTGAATACCAACATCCTGTACAGATACATAATTATTCTGTGCGCGAGCCACTACAGATTCAGTAACGCAAACAACATCTCCGTCATTCAATAAACCGTCTCTATCCACTTGTGCTAAAGAATCATTAACGGAACCGACAATATCAGAGCCTGGTAAAATTACACCCATTTTTACCCCGAAGGCAGTTACTCCCAGATAATCCGGTAATTTTCCCATATTCCTTCACCCTCCTGTATTCATCTTATCTTGGACACTGCATGCCCTAAAAAAATATAATAACCCCATAGGAAATATAACCTATAGGGTTTGTGATTATAACTATAATATACTGCAGAAAAATTAATAAAATATTTAGCACTTCGTACTTATATCCTGATTTAACATTCAATATATAAGTACGAAGTGTTTAAATTTACTCATAATTACTCAATTTTAGACAGCTACCCGCTGCTTTTTATCTTGGGAACTTACTAATTCTGCTCCCATCTCCAATGCTCGTTTATTGATGACTAGCAGGTGTGGTTTCGAAGCAGGAAGTACCTTTTGTAAACACTCAACTACTGAATCAACCTCAACTACACCAGTTATTTCCAGAAGAGCTCCGATTATCACCATATTTGCAACCTTAATATTCCCTAGACTATTCGCTATTTCATTAGCCGGGATTTCATAAAGCCGAATATCTCCGCGTTGTACTGGCCTATCAATCATAGATGAGTTTGTTATAAGAATCCCGCCACAACAAACCTTGTTCTCAAATCGATCTAAGGATGGTCTATTCATGGCAACGACCACATCTGGATAATCAAATACTGGAGAATCAATCTCTTCATCACTAATGGTAACCAGACAATTTGCGGTTCCTCCTCGCATCTCTGGACCATATGATGGTACCCAGGAGACTTCCTTTCCCTCAAGCATGCCTGCATAAGCCAGAAATTGACCCATGGATAAAACTCCCTGTCCGCCAAAACCAGCCAGCAGAATACTGTTTACTTTCTTTCCTTTTGGTTTATTAGACACAAAAATTCCTCCTCCCAAAGTTCAAAAATTTAAACCATTAATTAGTACAATTAAGTGTATTAAATTAATCCTCTTTCATTTCGGGCACTCTAATTTCGCCTAAAGGATAGTAAGGGATCATGTTCTCCGTTACCCATTGAGTAGCTTCCACTGGACTAAGGCCCCAGTTAGTTGGGCAGGTTGATAAGATCTCTACCATTGAAAAACCCTTTCCAGCCAACTGGGTTTCAAAGGCCCGCCGAATCGCCCGTTTGGTCTTCATTACACTGGTTGCATTATGAACCGAAGCCCTAGCAATGTATGCAGCTCCCTCTAAGGTCGCTAACATTTCCGCCATTCGTATAGGAGATCCTTGTATTTCCTTCTTCCGACCAAAGGGCGATGTAGTAGTTACCTGCCCTAGGAGGCTGGTAGGAGCCATCTGGCCACCGGTCATACCATAAATAGCGTTATTAACAAATATGGTCGTAATCAATTCCCCTCGAGCAGCGGCATGTACTATTTCGGTCATTCCAATTGAAGCCAGATCGCCATCACCCTGATAAGTAAAGACTACTAACTCTGGCAGGCACCGCTTAATACCGGTAGCCACCGCTGGTGAACGCCCATGAGCAGCTTGCTGCATATCTACATCAAAATATTCATTAGCCACCACCGCACACCCTACTGGACACGTCCCTACCGTTTTATCTCGAATCCCTAATTCATCAATTACCTCTGCTACTAGACGATGGATAATTCCATGTCCACAACCAGGACAATAATGAAGGGGTTTTGTAGTCATAGCCTGAGGTCGCTTAAACACCGTTGCCATACCATAATTCCTCCCTGTGCCCAAAACTAAACTATCTTATGCCTAAAACAATTTATCTTAATATCTTAACTTAATTATCCTAATCTAAAGCTTTATCGGTTCAATATCGACCAGCTAATTTCTGAATCGATTCAAATATTTCCTGAGGATTTGGCACCATTGTGACTTTACTAAACAGTTCAATCGGCACTTGATTACCGGTGGCCAATTGCACGTCCTCTATCATTTGCCCCAAGTTCATTTCCACTACTAGAACGGCCCGAGCCTGGGCCGTAGCCTCCGCCAACGCCTCGTAAGGAAAGGGCCACAAACTAATCGGCCTAAGCATACCCACTTTTATCCCGGCTTCTCGGGCTAAACGTATTGCCTTCTTACACACCCGGGCAACGATCCCAAAAGCTACTACCACAATCTCAGCGTCATCTAAAAGGAAACTATCATAGCGCTTCTGTTCTAGACCAATCTTTTTCCATTTCACGGCTAAACGCTGATTATGCTTTTCCAAATCTTCCATACCCATATAAAGCGTGAAAATCTCATTGTGCTTTCTGCCCTTGGCTCCATTGGTTGCCCAAGGTTTATCGTAAATAGGCGCTGGTTCCTCTGGTAATAGCACTGGTTCCATCATCTGACCTAACATTCCGTCTCCGAGAATCAATACCGGGTTTCGGTATTGATCAGCCAGCGCAAATGCTTCCCAAGTTAAATTTACCAACTCTTGAACAGATGACGGTGCCAAAACTAACAACCGGTAATCTCCATGTCCCCCACCCCGGGTAGCCTGAAAATAATCAGCCTGGCTCGGCTGAATGCCCCCGATCCCGGGCCCCCCCCGCATCATATTCACAATCACGGCCGGCAATTCTGCTCCAGCCAACATGGATATTCCCTCTTGCTTAAGACTAATTCCCGGGCTGGAAGACGAAGTCATGACCCGAATTCCGGCACCCGATGCGCCATACACCATACTAATAGCGGCTAGTTCACTTTCTGCTTGTAAGAACGTCCCGCCTGCCTCCGGCATTCTACGCGCCATGTATTCGGGCAGTTCACTTTGGGGTGTAATCGGATAACCAAAATAGCCTTTACACCCAGCTCTTATTGCAGCTTCCCCAATAGCCTCATTACCCTTCATCAAAACCTTCCGCCTCAAGTTTCTCGCCCTCCATTTTCTCCCATCGCAAACTTCATATAATACTTAAAAAATGTTCTACAATACGCAAATGCAAAAATACACCTAAGCGGTTTCCTTATATATCTCGATCACCATATCCGGGCACATACGTGCACATAAAGCGCAACCGGTACAACTAGACATATCTTCTAAAATGACAGGAAAAAAACCCATTGCGTTGATATGGTTAGAAACTGACAATAATTTTTTAGGGCAGGCCGCTTGACACAAACCACAACCCTTGCACTGTTCCTCATGCAACAACATCCGTACCATCAAAAACCCCCCTTAAGTAAATAAAAAAATAAAACCTCTCATCCCTTAAAAAAGGGACGAAAGGTAAACTCCCGCGGTACCACCCTAGTTGTTACCTAAAAAGGCAACCACTTAGACATGTGACTATCATCACATCGCATTATAACGGTCGCACACCGGCCGCACTTACTTGGCAATTTGCCGTTCGGTTGGCAACTCCGGGAGGATATCACACATTACTAGCGTACTGGGATCTCAGCCACCCCAGCTCTCTGCAACCACTTTTGTAATATGTAACGGGTTCCCATCACAGTTATTACTATTAAATATTAAGATATAAATTATAATAGCGGATAATCACATTCTTGTCAACATAATCCTAACCAGCTGACACCAAACCTTTCATTAAAGAGATAACTGACTTCATAAATATAAATTCTAGCCCTTCCACGGAAGGCCCCGTTTCCTAGCTCAATTTTTTTTAAGAATTCTTCCTTTAGCGATTAGATGTCGGACTAAAATCAAAAATGTCGAGTGATGTTGTAACACCCCATCCGATTTTATTTTTAAAAAGGCCTCAATATCATCCTCACTATCCATAATCGCTCTATAAACTAGCTCTTCGTTTTCCTCAATAAACATTTCCATAAATTTTTCTGCTTTATCGGTTATATTATTTTTTTCCTCTAAATACCCAAAGTCTACCAAACTTTGGAAAGCATCCGCGTTCCCCTCAGAAACCTTATTTAAAAGCAAAAACAATTCTTCGTTTTCTTCCATTAATAGACACCTCATTTAAAATAATCCTTACCTTCTTCACTAATCCTTTTTACCAGAGCTTCTATACATCCTAGAATATTTTTCTCAGAATAGATGGTAAGATCATCCCGATACTGCTCCTGAAAAATTTTATTAACTATCTCACGGAACTCTTCCCCACCCTCTAAATTCCGTCCTATCTTGATCCCCATTTGCAATGCTGCCTGTTCCGCCGCTTCCCAAAATTGCCCTGTCAATTCCCTTCCAGTCACTACCTTATTATGCGCTGGAGCTATCACCCTTGCTCCAATATCCTTCAATCGCTGCAGGGAATCCAAATAAGATTGAAAACCCGAAAAAAAGCAAGGAAAATTTTGGCCTGGAGAAGATATGAATCCCCCGGCATCGGAAATAAACAAAGTTTGGACTGACGGTAAATAGGCACTAATGCTGCATAGACTATGACCAGGCGTATCTATTATTCTAATCCGGCAATCTCCTCCCAGGTCAAGTTCATCCCCGTCTTGAACGGTCAAATAAATAGGGATTTTCGGATTCTCCCGCTCAAAAGGTAGACAATTAATTTCACCTCTATCAAGCATAGATAGACTTATAACCCGATCTTCATTATAAAAATTTTGCACTACTTTTTCTTTACTTAAAACTCTTTGTGCCGTGGCAGATCCAACCACTCTAGCCCAAGGAAAAACATCCAAAAGATACGGAATGCCCGTAACATGATCTGGATGAGCATGCATTATCAATATGTACTCTAATTTTCGTGGATCCAATCCCAGATTATTAAATTGCTGTAACACTAAGGATGCCGAACAACTGATGCCGGCTTCAATTAGTGCATATCGTTCACCTTTAATTAAATAGCTCTTAAAATGTTGAGTACCCAGTATAATAACCGAATCTTCAATCATACCCGTACATTTTAGATTCAACACTTTACCCCCTAACACAAATCAATATTTGCTAGGACTCAGTTTAAAAACTTTAACTCAAGCAGTTTATTTAGAAAATTAGTCTTAATAATTCACATCTAATTTAGTTTTTATAAGAATACGATTTATTAGAAAAGCTGAATTGTCTCGTTCCGTAAGCTTATATTTACTATTAAAGTCTTTTTCTAGATATAAGACAACTTTTCCTGCCAATTTCTTTTAATGATTTTCGATTTTTAAGACTTGATAAACTTATCTACTCTATGCTATTATTCTAAATGGATAGACAATTCAGAAACTTATTAGTAATTCGAATTTTTGAGGCCCATATTTTTTTAAATTTTATATTATGTCCTTTTTCTAGGTAGAGAAAAAACATAATTTTTTGAATAATAAGAGGAATTAGAAAGAAAGCGTCGAATATAATTAAATAACAAACCTAGTAGTAACTGAACTATTGGTTACCTATAATTATGAAAGATGGCAAACAGGTTTCCGAAATCCCTAAAACTAAATTACTTCATTATGTAATATTTTATTGTTTAACTTTAGGCATGACAATTATCATGCTACTAAAGAAGGGATTCCGGTTATCTGTCAGCTTAATAAAATTAAAAGGGGGTGAGATGCAGAAAGGAGTATCCTCCAGATTTTGGTTCAATAATTTAAAAACAAACCCTTGTGTTCTTTATGTAGAGGATACCTTTCATGACCAACGGATCTCTGTAATTTGTTTTTGTCTTTTGTTTTGGTTCTTTATCATCTGAGTATTAGATAGATTATAGTCTCTGATGCTAAAGTCCACTCAATTCTATGTTTTTATTATTTTTGTTTATAAGGACTATTACTTGCTCTAGAAATTTGGTTATCCAAAATTTTCTCATTTTCTAATTTTAAATTATATAGAGGAGGAAAGTCTATGTCAGCTCACAAGATTGTTCCCCGTTGGGGACAGCCTATGACAGGGATTATATCCTTGGTAATTTTTACTCTGATTGCTTGGGTTACATGGTTCATTTTTGCAGACCCAGCAAAAGGCATTTTCAGACTTTATGAACAGCCTTTTACGGCAATCCTAGCGACCATGATTGTCGTTGGCGTTTGGCAGCACATTATTTTTGGTGACTATCCGTTCGCAAAACTTCCCCCGCTTCAACGCGGTCTGGCCATGACCGTTACCAACTTAGTTATTACCTGGTTTGTTATTTACGTCGTTTTTGAGTTCATGGGTAACATTATTCCTTTCTGGGGCACTGAAACTTTACTTGCACAAAAGTTTGCGGTAATGAAAGCCGCGGGGTTGGCGATACCCGAACACGGCACTGAGGCCTACGAGCACCTTCATCACGCTGCCATGGATCTAAAGATGGCCGGCGTTACCTATTGGGTGGTTACCGGCTTTGTTACCTACCCCTTCTTTGCAATTTTGTTTCAAAAACACCCCTTTGCTGGCAAACTTTCGCAGCCGGCCGCTGGTATTGCTGAGTGGTGTTTAACTACGGTTATTACCATGTTTTGCTATGGTTTACTGGTTGTTCCTCACTTTACCGCAATAGGGGTTCCTGCATTTCTTAAGTCCGGTCTTACTCCTGAGCAGGTTACTTTAGCAATGGGCTCAGTTGCAACCTACGGATTTAACCCTATTTGGTATGCAAATTGGGCTCCCGTTGGGGCTCAGAACTACTACTGGGTTTTCGGCCAATGGGAGTGGATGGTTATTATACTGTTCCTGGCTGCCAACACATGGCAGGGCTGGCCGTGGAACTACATTAAGACCCAACCTTTGAGAGGTTTTGTAGGATCTGTTGGGTGTATAGTATTGGCTTGGGGTTTCCTCCGCATTTCTCTCTGGATCTGCGATCTGTACTGGGGTCCAGCAGTGGCTGGTTCCAAGCTATTTGAACAGTTGCCGCATTTCCGCTACTACCATGCTGCTACTATTGGTGCGGCTACCATTATGCCTTTCTTAGCCTGGCACCACTACTTCGATGATGCGCCAAATAAACCGGGGATGTGGAATGCCGGCTGGTGGATTCGGTTCGTTGGGGTATTTGCGTTAGCCGGAGTCTTTATGTTTATCTGGTACAAAGTTTGTTGGCCAACGCTGGGCATCTGGCCTGGTTTGAGTAGTTCCGCTCCGTCTGCTTACCTGCAACATGCACTAGTGATGCACGGTGATCCATTAGGTACCGCATATCAGGTGATGAACAAGGCGCCGGTTTGGATTTTCTGGTGGATCATCCCACTGCTATTCAATGAGTGGTTCATGCATAAATGGCCATTCTACGTAGAAGAGCATGATGACCACGGAAGTCACTAAAACTTATATTTGGAACTAAATAATAAAAAAGGCTTCCTGTAAAAGGGAGCCTTTTTTTATTATATTATTATATTTATGGTTATTATCATTTTATATCCTCAGCAAAACGCCAAACAGACTCATCTCCAAATTCATCCGCTATCATGTCTAAGACTACATTGTAAGCATTTGCCTCCGCCATATAGTAAGCCCGTTCAATACCATCCAATCCATTTTCTCGCGCTTGACTAAGAGATTCCTTCCTCCTTTTAGCTATTTTTTTTACAATAACCTCTATTTGGGTAACATCAGCACCTAAATTTGAACTGAACATTCTCCACCTCTTCTTTCCCCATACAATAAATCTGACAATTAGTTAAAATGAAACCTTCTCTTTTCCCAATAAGCGCAATCTTATCTGACAGATCCCTTCCTTGGAAACCTGACGAATACCCAACACCTTGGGGCAGATCACCCCACATAGAGTAATCACTGATCCAAAGTCCTCCTGACCTATTTCTTGGCTATATATTCCCCGCAACAATGGAACTAAAGGACACTCATCGTCATCTTCGATTATTCCTTCAAATCCTGGACGATCTTTTTCCGGTAAGGTTCCCTCACTCAAAACCCACAGTGCTTCCAACTTTTTCAAATCATATTCTCTAAACCACAACCGTTCTTCCTCTGTACACAAATGGTTATTCCATGGACTACGAGAGTCTTTAACCTTACGTTCGCATTCATTTTTCCATCTAAGATACTGCACCGAAGCCTGACTGGGCGTAATATGGCGCTTATGAATTACTCGTAGAGCCTCATCTCGGCTCATCAATACGACCAGCCCCCTCAAACGTTAATCCTCGATACGCTCTTGCTTTATATATTAAACATCTCATACTTATATGATATTAGATAAATCTTTCTTATTTCCTTCCCTAAACTTATAGATTATTCACTTTTTTCATACAGTTATTGATTATAAAGAAACCTGTTTTATTTAACAAATTTGGGCAGGTATTTTTTGGCAAAATACCTGCCCAAATAACCCAATTATATTCATCCAAAAATTTAAAAACTTCCTCATAGTTTAGACGCTGGATTATTAATCCTTACCGGTAATACCAGCGGAAACAATAAACTGCAGAGCCTGTTCTGTTTTCATATCCACCAATTCTACCCGGTCCCTAGGGACTAAAAACGTAAATCCAGCCCATTGCATACTTTGCATAACATAAACAGCTACATAATCTTTCAATCCAAAAGCATCCGCATCATCTGCGGTAATAAATCCCAAAATCTTAATCTCGGAATCCCCGGGAAGATTAATCATTACTACTTGCCCAAAATAGTTTTTATTGCCCAGAAGTGCATTGATGGTATCCTTGATAATAGAGTAGACCAACTTGATAAGCGGCATGTTTCCAATTACACGATCAATAAAATCAAATACTCGACGGCTTAAAAATAGATTACTGAGAATTCCTACCAGCGTAATAAAGATTAGCGTAGTTAATAAACCAAGACCTGGAATATTAATGCCAATGGCAATAAAATATTTACCTATAATGCCATCGATTACATTAAAAATCGAGATTACGATGTAAATTGTTAATGCAATCGGTAAAAAAGTCAAAATCCCTTGTACAAAATACGCTATTAGTCTTTTCACTCCATAACCCTCTTCCTCGTTCCGACTCTCTTACTTCCTAAGTTACTATAACAATTACAAAGACCGGTTACTAACCGGTCTTTTACAACCTATTACCATTACCTTGAAAAGGCTACGTAATAATAACTCAACAACTGTAAATTATGTAATGGTTTATTATTTGTAAGATATAACCATAGTACCATAAACTTCCTTAATAGTATAACCAAAAAACTTTCTCTAAATTCATTCTACAATAATGCCATTTTGGCCGCCTCACGCCTCAATTCCATCCTAAAATCCGGATGGGCAATAGCAATTAATTCTAGCGCCCTCTGCTTAAGGGTTTTACCCCTCAAGTGAGCAATACCATTTTCGGTCACAACATAATCAGTGTCGTTCTTAGTTACGGATACAATGGCGCCTGGTTTAAGATAAGGTACAATTCGGGAAGAACGGCCTTGATTATAGGTAGAAGGGAGTACCAGGAAACTCTTACCCCCGCGCGAATGAATTGCTCCACGACAAAAGTCAACCTGACCGCCGGTACCGCTATAATATTTAGATCCAATGCTTTCAGACGCGCACTGTCCAAAAAGATCTACCTCCAAGGTACCGTTTATCGCTACAAAGTTAGGGTTCTGGCTAATTATTACCGGATTATTGGTATAGGAAACCGGGTGTAATTCAACTAGAGGGTTGTGGTTTACAAAATTATAAAGCTTATTAGTACCCAGAGCTACTGACGCAACTACCTTACCCGGATTAAGAGGCTTAAAGCGATTAGTAATGGCCCCTTTTTCTATTAAATCAACAATATTGTCACTGATTATCTCAGCGTGTACTCCGAGATCATTCTTATTCAGTAAGTGTTTGGCTACCGCATTTGGTATATCTCCAATGCCTAACTGCAGGGTAGCTCCATCACAAACTAATTGGGCTACCAGTTCTCCAATTGCCTCAGCTTCCGACGAAGTTTTACCAAGAGGAATCTCCGGCAGCTTATAATTATTTTTGGTTACATAGTCAACTTCAGAAATATGAATTTTGGTCCGGCCACAAGTACAGGGCATATATTCGTTTTCTTCTACTATAATTAGCCGAGCTTTTTCCAAAACTTCAAAATTACCGGAGACAGCTACTCCACAAGTAAAATACCCTTCTTCATCCATAGGACTTACTGCAACCAGAAATATATCCGGTTGAACATATTCAGATAGGAAAGATGGTAACTCGTGGAAATGATTGGGGGTATAATCAACCCAGCCTTCATTAATCCCTTTGCGAGATAAATAACTGCTAAACCATACATTAACCTTAAAATGAGGGGTAGAATCCTTTTTCAAATAAGAAAAAGGGGACAATGGCAGATTGTGATGCATGGTAACCCCTACTAGATCTTTCCTTCTTTGATATAAAGCCTCAATCAAACCAAAAGGTTCTGCTGGCCCGGTTGACACTACCACCTGAAAATTAGAATGCACATGTTTTACTGCATCTTCCAAAGATATTCGCTTACTAAAATACTCTTCCCGAACATTCAAAACTGATTTAACTGATTTTATAGATTCTACTGATTTCTCTTGACATCCAATCAAAGTCATACCGTTTCTCCATCTTTTTCTTTACTAAATTTAAGTATATACTACCATCAAAATGTAGTCACCTGTTAAATTAAATTCATTGATAGAATAGGAAGAATCTCAGAATAAAATAAAAAAGCCCTAAACTTTAGTCAAGGCCAAATATTCTATGTTAAACGATTAATATTATTATTATTACCTCAAATAAATAAACTATTTCATCACTAATCGCTGACTACAATCAAGCCAACCTTCCCTTTAAACTCAGGGTTATGCCTAACCGTACAACTGCAACCATACTCTTGAGCCAACTTAATGTACTGTATTTCCAACTCTGCTGAAGCATCTCCATGCAATATCATCGCTTTTGCCTCTGGATTGCTTAATGCTGCCTTGACCTTGCTCAGACCTTCGGAATTGCTTGCCTCTTTTAAGGTAAGGTCTAGAATAACTCTATCTGGAAACTCCCCTAGATAATATGCTGTTTCTTCTTTTCCGAGTTCTAGTCCGCCCGATGTCCCTAATGATACAGCCTTCTCCAAGTCACTCTTTTCCAGCCAATGCTGCAAAGCTTCCCGTTCGACTCCGGTATCTTGATTTTCCAATGCTGCTCCCCCATCATTTTAATATTAGGGCTTGTACTTTTACATACAAGCCCTGCCGGTTTTATTCCCTAATATAGGTTACCATGCTGGATATTTTGTCGGGTCTTCTTGGTCACTTTTTGACCTAAAAATATCATTAATATTCATTAAAGAGGTAGATATATCAGTTGGATAGCCCTTATGCAATTCACGATCTCGCAAAGCTTTCTTTAATTGATCAATTTTATCCGTATTCATCTTCTTTATCACCTCCTTACTTACAGTATTATCTGTATGTATTATTAGACAATACCTTGAACATAATTCCAAAATGTAAATAATTCAGTTTTTTAATTGCTAATAAGCGATTATGGTAGTATTTTTATTATAAAAATCTGCGATATCAGAAGATAAATACGCTAATAAAAATATTTCATTAGTTTACCTTATGGAGGAAAAAAGATGGGTCGAGGAAGAATAAGATTGTGGGACTACCAAATCATGTCTAATTTAGTAGATGCATCTCAAGGAGTGAAAACAGCGGACCTATATTTCAACGGCGCCGACATTGTGGATGTTTATAGCGGTATGCTCCGTAAAGCTAACATCGCTGTTTTTAATCAACGGATCGCATATGTAGGCTTATCAGATAAAATGATCGGACCAAACACTCAGATTATTGAGGTTTCCGGCAAGGTCCTAGCACCGGGTTATATTGAACCCCATGGACACCCGTTTCAACTTTACAACCCAGTCAGTTATGCCAAACACATTCTTGACCATGGTACCACCTGTTCCGTTAATGATAACCTGCTGTTTATCAAAACCATGACCATTGATGATCTAGTCAACCTGGTTGAACTGTTAGCTACGTTACCCATTAAGATGCTTTGGAGTGCCCGTTTGGATCCCCAAACTTTCGCAGACGATAAAAATGACCAAGATAAATTTAACTACCAAAACATCCGGCGGTTAATCGATCATCCTTATTTTTTACAAGTGGGTGAGCTAACCGATTGGCCTTCTCTACTTTCCGGAAATAAAAAAATGCGACGCTGGATGGTAGATACCATGCACTCTGGGAAGAAAGCCGAAGGTCATGCCCCAGCCGCTTCCCAAAACACCCTTAATTGTTTAGCAGCCGCTGGGGTAACCGCTTGCCATGAATCCATAACTACTGAGGAAGTTCAACGACGTATTGAACTGGGCCTTTATGCTACTCTAAGGAACTCCTCCCTGAGGCCCGATTTACCAACACTATTGCATGGTTTATGTAAGCAAAAACATGTTAGCTGGGAACGAATGATGATGACTATAGACGGACCCGCTCCAAGTTTTATGAACTATGGGGCAGCAGACTACCTGGTTAAGATTGCTATCCAAAATGGGGTAAGACCAATCACCGCTTATCAGATGGTTACTAGAAACCCGGCCGTGTACTATGGCCTTGATCAGGAAATGGGGGGAATTGCTCCTGGTCGGATTGCAGATATCCTAGTTCTTTCGGATCTAAAGGAGCCCACTCCAGAACAGGTGTATGCAGACGGTTTACTAATGACCAAACGTACAGCCCGTAAAGTTGAAGGCTATTTAACAACCCCAGCTATAGAATGGTCAAAAATTGGTCTTCACCCTTTACCCGAATCTGATTTCATACCCAGTTACCGGCAGTTGCTTCCACTAATTGAAAACGGGGATACCTTCCCTGTTATGGATCTGATAAACCCGGTTATAACCCGTAAAAAGGACCTGACTATCGGTACCGGAGGACTGATTAATCAGAAAAATCGTTTGCAGATTGAATTAGGGAGTGAATTCTGTTACGCGGTGCTGATTAATCGAGAATATACTCGAATCGCTAATGGAATTGTGCGGGGATTTGCGCAGCATCTAGATGCTCTGGCTTCATCCTATAATATAACGATGGATTTATTGCTGATTGGTCAAAATCCTACGGCAATGATTCTAGCACTTAATCGAGTTAGGGAAATGGGAGGAGGGATCGTTTTAGTGATGGGAGGAAAAATCGCTATTGAAATTCCATTGCCCCTGGGAGGGATGATGTCTGATAAAGATATGCCCAAATTGATACACGAAACAATGGTTTTAGAAAATATCCTACAGCAGTCCGGATATCCCTACCACGATCCCATCCACACCTTACTATTTCTTCCATCAACGCATTTACCTGAAATCCGGCTTACCCTAGATGGTCTGGTCATGGTTAAGGAACGTCGTGTAATTCACCCATCACAAACACTTAATGATAACCTATAAATAGTCATACCCTATTGGAAAAGCTACAACCAGTACTTACTAATAAAAACACGCAGGGCACATGCCCTCAGCGCCAAGAGCAAGTGCCCCTAGGGTACGGACGGTGCACCATCTTTCCCCTTCTAAATATATTATAATAAATCATCTTCTATTTTGATACCCTTTTCATTTATGTATTATGTATGCTTATGAGAATAAAAATGAAACAGCAAACTTATAATTTTGCTGCATGAAAGTACTAGTCATAATCCAATCTGGGTAATACTAAGCATGGAGGTGAAGGTTATGTTTAAAGATAAACGAAGTAGCCACTGGTCATTAAGATCATGCATTAGCTTGTTAGTCTTAATTGTTTTTTCTTTAAGTATTTTCGGGCTAGGCTGTTCGCTGATGCCCCAAAAATCCCCGGCTCCGTCCAAAGAAAATTCCACTGGTAATCAAAGTAATCAAAAACAAAAACCTCCCGAGGAATTAGAAACAATCATAACCAACCTAAATAGCATTACCCAGGCACTATTAGTACAAGCTGACATGACTAATAACCCGCCTGAACAAGTGAGTCCAAAGACCCAAGGAGGAACTAATCAAACAGGGCAGTCCTCCCAAGGAACCAGTGAGCAAGGCCAAAAAGCGGACACAGGAACAAAAAGCAACAGCCAGGGCGACCAGTCGAAAGATCAAAGTAGTCAAAGTAACAAAGATAGCCAGAATCAAGGTAGCCAGACAAGTGGGGATCAAAGCAAACAACAGGATCAAACCGGCAATAAGCAACAGGGTCAGCAGCAAAGCCAACCTTCAAATCAATCACAACCAACGCCAACTGATCCAAAACAACAATGGAAAACTATTGAACAAACTATCCAGGAACTCCATCGAAATTGGAATTCCATGGAACCGGAAGTTATCAAGGCTGGAGCACGACCAGAGTTGATCGCTAATTTTGAGACCCAATTAACAAAATTAACCAAGGAAGTAACAGCCCAAAAGGCGTTACCTACCTTGATTGAGGACAATGAAGTATATAAGTTCATTCCTGACTTTGAAGGTTTATTTGAAGCCAAGGTCCCGCCGGAACTGCACCGGCTACGCTATCACATCAACGCAATCCTTCTAAAAATCAAGGCTGGAGATTGGCCATCTGCCAAATCTCATCTGGATAAACTCAAAGAGGAATGGAAATTCCTTCAACCAAGATTAGAAGAAGTGGATACCACCTTAATCAGCCAATTTGATTTTAGCCTATCGGACTTAGAAACTGTCCTCCAAAAGAAAGAAAGCCAATTAAGTGAAATTAAAGCCAGTATAGTTTTAAGCAATCTTCGGGAGCTTGAATCAAAGATGGGTCAAAAACAAACTGGCCAAACGCAAGGACAAGGTCAAAACCAGGGCAAAGAGCAATCTCAAGAACAAGATAACAAACAGAAACAGCAATAATCTCAAGTGTTAGTGTTTGTTATCTTGTTAATCTTTAACTAAAATAAACATTTGAATTCAGTTTAAATTACGTCAGCTAAAAGATGTAATAATTTAACTGGATTATAAAAAAGGTATTCCTCACATCTTTCACATTCCCTACGGGTTAAAGGACCTATTATTCCCCATCGATTCCGGTAAGCATTAATAAAACCTACCATCCGTTGTGGGAATACCTGCTCCACAAACAAATATTCATAATCCCGAATATGGGTCCTAATGAAGGTTCTGAACCAGTTTCCCAGCACCCGAGGGGAAGACAAGGTATTTAAACAATTCGCCATTTCCCCGAGATTGGGTTTACGCCCTTTTTCACACAACTGTTTGAGACTACGAATTGATTCTTTTAATAAGGGGCTATTAACCTCATATTCATAATTAAAACTGTTGCTGACTTCCGCAAATGGCTTAAACACCTTGGTATACAATTCATTCTCAATCGCTTTGGCATAAAATAACACTGGAGCAACGAAATCAACGTCGGGTTTTATTTGCGAATAAATTAACAAATCATCTCTGATCAAATTGGCAATTATCAAAAGTTCCTGAGAATCAAGGGATATCTTTTCCCAATCGTTTTTTAAGGCATTCCTAGCCACGCAGTATAGCTTATCTAATTTTTGATCCTTTTTAATTTCTCTGATTATATCGGACATGATCGGGTTCATACCCTTTTCAAAACGATTGGCTTTCTCTGTATTATCCTCTAAAGAACTAACCGAATCCCTTAATAAAAGCGCTTGATTATGCAAACGATCATAGGTTATTTGGAACCAAAAAGACAGTTGTTCCCCCATCCCGGAATCAACTTGCTTAATCGTAACCGGCATAATAGCGGTAAAGCCCTGATTTATTGACTCTTCTGCCTCCTGTAAGGTAAGCACATATCTTTGATCTAAGTTAACGATCATGGTAATATTATGACAATGTAAGCACTCTACAAACTGAATTAGGTTCTCTCCATTCCAGGCAACAGATTGCTCTACTCCTACTAATTGGGGATGAACTACCTCAACCAACTCTGCTTTGACTTGAACTGCTACTGGCTGAAAATCACTCGATTCCTTAAAGGAGTTTAGACATTTAGGGCACTGCTCCGGACTAAACCTAGGAACTAGGTAAGCATTGATCTCTTTCAATAGCTTCCCCCCCTTTCCCTTTCCCTTTCCAAGACCCCTTCTACTACGACTTCTACTACGGCTAATGCATTATTATTTTATATAAATTGTATAAATAATTTCGACGTTTAAGTATGGTAAACCTTTTTTAACAAATAATTATTTTCCGATTCTATCTGACATCTTACGACATAGCACTAACCAAATTTAGCCGAATGTCTTCATTTTTATCCATTAAAATAAGCCGTGGTATTGATTACCAACGGCCTATCAAATCGGACTATTTATTACCGGCCAGTATGTCCAAAACCTCCTGTCCCACGCTCAGTCTCGCTGATCTCACTGACTTCAATCAATCGTACTTGCTCTATCTTCTGTACCACTGCCTGGGCTATCCTTTCGCCCTTTTTAATACTTAAGGGAGCTGATCCTAAGTTCCAGACTTTAATCAGGATTTCTCCCCTAAAATCCTGGTCAATAGTTCCCAAGTGCAATATTATATTTTCCCTAAAGGCCAACCCACTCCGACCACGTATTTGCATCTCATAGCCAAAAGGTAATTCTACAGCAATACCGGTTCGAATAGTCATTCCCCCTGGAAGAGGATTGATTTCAACTGAATCAATTGAATACAGATCGAAGCCGGCACTTCCGCCGGTAGCCTTAGTTGGTAAAACGGCTTCAGGATGTACTTTTATTACCTTAACTAAGACCTGAATATCCCTAATTTCTTCTTTCATATATCGGTTTATCACTCCTATATTTTAATCAAAGATAACTCCAGTTCATTAATTTACCTATTTTAACTATCAGCTTAGTTCCGGAATGCTTCGTTAATCAAGGAATTATTATGCTGAACTATTTATTCGTTCAACCAATCCGGATATACAAATATTTTAATTGGAAGAACCGGCACCTCGCTAATAGACTGTTCCTTCGGATTTAACTCACCAATTACTGTTTCATTAACTGCTAAAAATTCAATTGGGAGTTCCATGTCCCGAGCAGCAGCTTCCACAATTTGGTGTCCCTCCCCGATAATCTCTGGGGTTGTATCCCTTCCCAGATTAGGATTACTTATTAAACCAGTTAAACGGAGTCTACTGGCTGCCTCTATTCGCGAACGCGTAAGTTTTATTCCATCCACATTTTCATTAAAGGGTCGATAAGGATTAACTACTAACCAAAAGTCGTATTCCCCTTCGGTTAACCACTGTCTAAATTGTCCTAGGGCGAGGACTCCCTGGTCATCCCCACCTACATCCACTACTAGCTGCCGATCCAGACCCGCAAAAGCTGCGAAGGCTTCTGTTACTATCACTGGCAGATCACTTCCCCGCATCTCGTCAGGAGGGACTACCGCTTTTATCCCCTGCTTCTCTAAAACTTTTTTTGCCTCCTGAGAACGAAAATATGGATTGACCAGGTCAAGATCAACTAAAATCACTTCCAAAGGTAATGTCAGTTGCGAATAATGTTTTTGCAAATATGTAGCATAATTTAAAGCCAACTCCGTCTTACCGCTTCCATAATGCCCAGTAAAAATAGTTACCCGCTTATGTTTTATGTATTGCAGAAAATTAAAAATCTCCTTTTGCCTGTTCTGGTCCATTAGCTTTACCTCCCTAAATTTCTATAAAAGAACACCGCTTTATTAATTATTATTTTATCTAGTCTAATCCATTCTCAGAAGGATAAACTAGAACTGTTAATCTTTTTTTAGAAATAACTTCACTCTTTTCGTACCCTACTCTATAATTGGAGGGTATCAATAATAGACATAACGTAAATTGGAGGGTTCACTGCATATGGTATTCGAAATGGTTAATAAAACTAGGACTGCCGAGGCAGAGATAACCGAGGTTCTATCTGAAGGGGAGGTAGTTGGTACCGTAATACTGCTTTATATGCCCCACACCCTAGAAGGTTTCTCTCAAATAAATACTAAATTACTGGAAAAACTGGCCGCCGAATCAGAAGACGACAAAGACAATCTGCTGGGGTTTGAAGGCGATGAAGAACCCGAAAATCAAGATGAGATGTTCGATGTTCTAGAGACCAACGATTATATTTTGGAGACTGAAGAATTTATTACTAGTTATATCCGGAATCAGGCAGCTGCTGCTGACAAAAAAGTCATTCAGGTAAAACATTGTTATGGCAGCTGGGAAGAAAAAGAGCAGTTGGAGTTCACAGATGACGCCATAGAATTCCCGGAAGTAGATGACAACATCCTGTCTCAGTTCCTGGAAGCGGAAGTAAACGATGTTAAGATCACCAAATCCACTAAAAATTTTAAATTAGGAAATCTTATTTACAAAATTGAAGATGAAACCTATAAAGTCGGTCAAGTAAGCATTAACTCCCGTGGAACTACCAATCGCGTTCGAATAGATTTCTGGTCAAAACCAACCAAAGAAATCACCTTTTACGCTGCAGCTTTCCTGGTTACATTAAGAGGGCGAGTCCCTGGCGGACGAGTTGACTACTACTACAATAATGAAAGAATAAAGTCAGCCATAATCCCAACACCATAATATCAATATTCAAAAGGCCCTACCTTGAACCCTCGTCCCACAACCTCTCTAGCATTGGAAATAATCAAAAAAGCTTGATCATCCGCTTCAAAAACAATTTCTTTTAACTGGGGGACTTCAGTGGGGTTAACAATACATAAGATAACCTCATGACGTTCTCCAGTATACCCACCTGCTCCATCTAAAAAAGTAACCCCTCGATGCAGCTTGATCAAAATAGTATTCGCTATTGGCCTTGATTTAGAAGAGATAATAATTACTGATCGTGCCTCCTCCAAACCCGACTCCATCGAATCAATAACCCAGGTCATTATAAACATGGAAATCAAGGTGTAAACCGCTAGTTTAAGATCAAAAGCTAATCCGTAAACACCCATCAGTACAATATTAAAGGCAATAGTAGTTTGCCCTAGGCTAAATCCCTTCCATTTCTTTAGAGCAACTGCTAACACGTCAATTCCCCCGGTAGAACCCCTACCACGAAATACAATCCCGGCCCCTAAACCATGTAATAACCCCCCCAGTATACCTCCCAAGAGAGGATCATCAATAACCTCCGGAAAATTCTGCGTTAACGAAAGAAAAGCACTAAAAGATAAAGCCCCCACCAGACTATAGATAATAAACCTTCTCCCAATATATCGTATACCAAATATAAATATAGGAATGTTTAATAAGATATAAATAATGGAAGTATTCCATCCCGAAAGATAATGACCAAGAACCGATACTCCTCCTAGACCTCCACTTAACAATCTATTCGGTATTAAGAGAGTATTAAAAGCCGCGGTCGACAGAAAAGCTCCAACAACTATCATAAACAAATCTGAGATTAAAATCTTATCTAAAAAATTCCCATTCCCTTTTATGAATTTCATAGATTTTACCTATCTGCCTAATCCTCTCAGGCACCTTATCATATTAATTACTTTTCTTTTTATTTGGATTCATGGCTAATTAACTCGTTATACTTTCACCTAATTATTCTAGTCAAAAATGATCTTTCTTAGTATACCACCCTATACCTTCTTATACCAACTTCATGCCTTGACATTTCCATGCCTAGTTATTATACTAGTTACGATAGATGTCGGAGTGGCGGAATCGGCAGACGCGCACGTTTGAGGGGCGTGTGGGAGACCATACGGGTTCAAGTCCCGTCTCCGACACCATATGTTTATAAACCAAGGCTGTGGGAATACCCACGGCCTTTTTGTTTTGTAAAACATACGCAGCTAACACGTTACTTATTGACGGTCAAATAGGAAAAAGCGTATCGCGCACGTTAGGAATTTTTGTAACCCGCGTTCCTCTTACTTACTAATCTTACTAATAGGCTAACTTAAGACCACGCATCTCAAAAAACAGGAGGTGTTTATCGTCACCTTATGTCTGAGTCGATGGTTGAAAGAAATCCTGATCCCCCCTCTATTAAAAGATAGGCTACCACAGTTTACTTGTAGACATCGAACCCACTAATGAGTTGGGTTATAAAAAAATGCCGATAAGCTATTTATCGATAACTGCGCAAAGTCTTCAATCAGACAGACGGAAATTATATTCATCACGCACCCACCACACCGGTGGGCTTTTTATTTAAACCAAACAACTCGGGTTAAATAGTCTGTTAGAAAAAAGTAAGCTAAATAGTTTTTCTAAGTTCTTCCCCAAATTTTGATATTTTTGCTTTAATTGGCGAACAATAAACTACTACTCGATTTTGAGGGGAATCTAATGATATCTAAATGGTTGTTTCGTAATAACAGTAAGAACTCAAATACACAACAAGAACGGGGCAAACAGTTGAGCGCAGCAGCGAACAACCAAAAAATTACTGCGCATGAAATACCCCTACCAAAGAATTTACACAAAAAAGTAAATATTTTAAAACCATACCTCGAATCAAATGCCGATATAATTTATCGGGTTTTTTCCCTTCGAGGTCTCCCAGAACGTCAAGTCGGTATGATCTATCTATCCGGCGTTATTGATAACGACACCCTTAAACAGCATGTCCTTAAACCACTTATTACGGGAGACTGGGGTGAGCTAGAACAAATTCCATCTAAATCCCTGCTCGATCAAATCTACCGCAATTTACTGACTGTAGGCGTTGTTAAAAAGTTGAATTCGCCGGCCAATCTCATTCAGGCTATTTTTGATGAGCGAGCCGTTTTAATGGTAGACGGTATCACCGAAGCTCTGGCCCTGGATATCCGTGGAGGCGATCAAAGATCGATTGAAGAGCCGCCAACAGAGCAAACCATGCGCGGTTCGCGTGAAGGGTTTAACGAAAACCTGACTTCGAATACAGCCCTGATTCGACGCAGATTACGCGACCCTAATTTAGTCGTCGAAAATACAATCGTGGGTAAAAGAAGCCGCACCGATGTTGCCATTTTTTATATTAAAGATATCGCCGATCCAAAAATCGTGGCTACAGTTAGAGAGCGGCTTGCCAAAATAAACATTGATGGGGTACTGGCCACCGGGTATTTGGAACAGATGATTGAGGATAACCCTTACTCTCTTTTTCCACAAGCCAAAGGAACAGAACGATCTGATAAAGTGGCGGCGGGATTATTAGAAGGAATGATCTCTATACTGGCAAGTGTAAC
>Ga0074193_1001709_pt1 | contig 24572 bp, 27 predicted proteins | sample EPASupsiteHSE605_FD_64523 | JGI IMG/M metagenome (GOLD analysis project Ga0074193, IMG submission 64523) | Bioremediated contaminated groundwater from EPA Superfund site, New Mexico - Sample HSE6-05 | ecosystem: Environmental > Aquatic > Deep subsurface > Groundwater > Contaminated ... | reverse complement strand
CAAAACAGAAGGGCTTTTTTTTTCCCGACGCTCCGCCAAAACACCACAACGCCGCCAGCACCCTCCCCACAGATGCGGCCACCTTGCGCCGGCCCGCCAACCCAGGCCGCGGGTCGGGACGCAATGCCCTTGCCCACTCACGAAAACAGCCCCCCCGAAAACTACCCCGAGAAGCCGGCCGCGAGAACCGAACCGAGCAGAAGGGGCCACAAAGCGAACTCCTTCCGCCGCAGGCCAACCCCTCAATCCCTTGCCGGCCCCTCCGCTTCGTTTAGAGGCAAAAACGCCGACCGCGCCGCCTTGGCCACAAGCGCCGTGCTGGCCGCATCGCAGGCCGCGCCCACAATGCCGCCGACCAGCGGCACGATGCGCGATGCCCCAAGCAGCCCTTTCTCGCCGAACCGGGCCAGCAGCCGAAACCCCACCATCCGGTTGATCCGTTCCACCGTTTCCGTCGTCAGACGCTCCAAAGCCCGGCGGGTCAGGCTTTCGCCAAGGCCGATTCCAAACGATTTGGCCAGTTCTGCCGCCTTGCTGCCGCACAGGCACAATCCGCAGAGGGCCCGGACCCGGGGATCGGCAACGTCATGGCCGCAGACGATGGCCATGGCCTGCACCATGCGCAGTTGGAGAAACAGGACGCCGGCCATGTTGGCCGGCAGGGAGACGGGGAGAAGCGCAAGCCCGCCGGCATTGGCCGCGAAGCCGACGGCGGCGCAATGCCGCTTGTGCCGTTTCGACAGGGCGGACAGGCGCTCCTCCAGGGGAATGGCCGGGTTCATGTGCCGCCCGGCCAGGGCGGCCGCGGACTCCTGGCCGGGCAGTCCCCTGGCGGCCTTGTCCCAGGCCCAGTCCAGGGTTTGCATGACGGCCGGGTGATCGAGGCGGAAAAAGGCCATGGCATGCTCCCGTACGTTCAGCGCGTCCCGATGGGCGCGCCATTGGCGTAGGCCGGATCGTGCAGGGGAATGACAATATCCGCCGCATTCTTGATACGCTTGAGGATGTCGTAGGCGGCGTAGGTGTTGACGCAGGTTCCCGGAGGAATAACCTCCATTTCCCGGGCCGTGACGGACTGGGGCGGGAAAAGGTTTTCCTTGATGACGCAAAAACCGGTGATGACGGCCGAACCGGCCGGCGTGTCGATGAACGCCGACATGCCGCCCTCGGTATGGGCCGGGGTATGGACCAGACGCAGGCCGGGCACGATCTCCGTGTCCCCGGTCAGGGGCGCCATCTGGCCGGCGTCCACCACATCCTCTATGTATTCCTCGTTGTAGCGGAAATCCAGTGGGTGCGGGGCCGCGGCGTGGGCCAGTTCCCGCTCGTGGGCATAAAATACGGCGTTTTCGCACAGGGCGTCGTTTTCGCAGTGGTCGTTGTGCAGGTGGGTGTGCACCACGATGTCGATATCGGCCGGCTTCAGGCCAAACCGGTCCAGGCCCGAGGCGAAGGTGTGGATGGGGCCGCCGATGGCTGCTTCCCGGGCTTCGGACCGGATAGGGCGCATTTCGCCGGTATCGATCAGGATGCGCTTGCCGCCTCCTTCCAGATACCAGGCGTAAATGGGGATGGTGTAGGGCTTTCCGTAATCATGCTGATAGGTCATCATGCCCTTGTCGAATTCCTTTGTGCCAAGGACGATGGGATGGATCACAAACGTGGACACGCAGGCCTCCTTCATGGCGAAGGGTAGGGGGACGTCGGGCCGCCCGGCCGGGCGGATCGTCCATGTGCTTCAATCAATAACCATCGGTTGCGCTATGACAACCTGATTGTCCGCTCTTGTCGCCGGCTTGTTTCCTTCTGAAACAGTCGGGTCTATACAATATGGCGGAACATTCGTCCTGCCCGGATTATCGCCGTCGGTTCGGCGAAGGCGTCAATAATCGCTTCCGGCCATTGCCTGGCGGAACTGGCCGGTTGCCAACATATCCCGCCATGTCGCGCTGATTGCCGGCGGCGACGTGGATGCCCATGAAGCTGCGACGCAACAGGGAGGCCGCATGCCCTGGAGCGGGCGTCAGCCGGGCAATATGCCCCGGGCTTGCAGCATCGGCCCGGGATGAACGCAAACCACGGCCGCGGGGACTGGCGCGGTTTGCCAACACGGAGGGAAGATCGTCATGCAACGTGTCTTTATTCTGGTCACCTGCGGTCCGGACGAGCAATCCAAGGCCACGCGGGCCTTTCAATTCGCCAAAATCGCGGCGGAACGCGGCGGGCTTGTCGGCATGATGCTGGTGGACGAGGCGGTGTATCTGGCCCGGCCGGAGATCGCGGACCGCATTCGCGCCGTCACCGGCGATGCGCTGGCGGACCATCTCGCGTGGCTGCGCGGCAATGCCGGCTCCGCCGCATATCTTGTCTGCACGCCGTGTTGCGCCGCCCGGGGCGTTGTTGCCGAAGATCTCGATCCGCTTTGGGCCATGGGCGCCGGCGTGGCGGCCATGGACGCCATCACCGGGGACGGCGTGACCACGCTGACATTTTAACGTCCACAGGGACGGCATACGGTCCACGCGTCGCCAGCCGCGGACGCCATCCGGCACACGCCGGGATGGCGTCCGCGGCTGGCTCCATTCAGGCGGCAGGAAGGCCGGCGATCTGCCCGTGTTGATGGAGACGTTTCCACAATATTCCCCAAAGTCGGACAGCGCCACGGAGGGCGTGCCCTTAATCCGCCCTGAACACGAGCAGGGCGACAAGGCCGTACCAGATGAGGAGCGCCGGAACGAGCAGGACGGCAACGGCAATGAGGAGGCGTTTCAGGTTGCGCATGGGATTGGCAATAATTCTGATGAGTTGTTTTTTCCCGAGTGTCCGAGGCCATGCCCGGGTGGGCCAACCTGTCCAATCAATCCCGGCCGTCGCATTTGGGGGAGGGGGTGCCTTCGGCGGAGAGGCAGTCAAAGAGCAGCGGCCGGGAGGGAGCGGCCCGATGGCCGGAACCGGGCGGGAAGAGGCCGTTGCCGTCCTCCTCGGCGGGGGCGGCGGCGAACTCGGGCGGCGGCGGGGCGAGCAGGGGGGCGATGGCGTCCCGTTCCATCCGCAGTGGGTCGAGCCAGGCGGCAATGGCCCCGGGCATGATGACAAGCGGCATCCGGTCGTGGATGTCGGCCGCGACGCCCCAGGCCGGGCGGGTGAGGATGGCCGCCGTGTCGTTCACTTCCCCCAGGCTGGTGGTGATGCGCTGGTAGATGCCGGCCAGGGCCATGACCGGCGTATCCGGCAGGGTCAGGAAAAAGGGCGTCTTGGCGCCGCCGGGCTCCCTGCGCCATTCGTAAAACCCCTGGGCGGGAATGAGACAGCGGCAGTAGCGGATGGCGGCGCGGAACGACTGCTTGTCCAGGACCGTTTCGGACCGGGCATTGATCATGGGCCGTCTGGAGGCCGTGGCCTTCAGGAAGGACGGCACGAAGCCCCAACGGAAAAGCCCGGCCATGCGCCGGCCGCCGTGGCGGGTGACGAAAACGGCCTCGATAAGTTCCGATGGCGCGATGTTCGGACGGGCCGGAACCTCGGGCATGTCCGGCACGCCCATGGCTTCGGCCACCAGCCGTCGCGGGACGGCCAGGGCAAATCTGCCGCACATGGGGGGACCTCCTGGGAAGGTCCGCAGTATGGCAGCCGCGGGGGGCCATGGCAATGGCGGCAAACCTCCCGGGCGTGGGCGGCGGCGTGAATGCCGGCTTGCGAGGACAGGGCCGGCCTGTCCAGGGGAGGATGACGACGGAGCCGTTCCCCGGGATGCCGGCCGCCGGGGCGGGGCAATCCGGTCCGGCCGGCGACGGCGGGCTTGTGGCCGGTCCGGCATATCCCGTGTATGCTCACTGCCTGGAGGAACCGGGCCACGGCGCGGCCTCCTTTCCGGAGGCTCCGACAATGCCCACCATGTCCCATACCGCGTCGACGGCAGTCCCGGCCGGCCGGAAACGTTTTCATCTGCTGCTTGGCGCGCTGCTGCTCCAGCTTGTGGTTTCGCCTTTTCTTGTGGAACCGGGGGCCGTTTTTCTTCAGGACGTCTTGTTTCTGATTATCCTGCTGGCGGCCCTTGGCATCGTGCGGCAAAGCCGCCTGTACCGCCCGATCTGCCTGCTGACCGGGCTTTGCGTTTGTGCCTTGGCGGCCAAGTACGTCATCGGCTTTGAACGCATCGACGGGGTCGTCGATTTGTTAGGCGCGGCCGTCGTCCTGCTGACCGCTGTGGAGGTGGCCCGGTATCTGGTCAGACAACAGGCGGTGGACCTGGATACGGTGCTTGGCGGGCTTTGCGTGTACCTCTTTATTGGCGCGCTATGGTATTTGCTGTACGCCCTGGCCTATCATCTTGACCCGGCCGCCTTTGCCTTCACGGTCCATGGCGACCATCCTGCCCCTCCCCGGGCCGACCGGCTGCTCTTTTTTTTCAGCTATATTTCGCTGTTGACCACGGGCTATGGCGATATCGTGCCAATTTCCCCGGTGACCCAGACGCTTGCCGTGCTTGAGGGGATTGCCGGACAGTTTTACATTGTCTTTTTCATGGCCAGGCTGGTGGGACTGCACGTGGCAAAAAAGGCATGAGGCATCACGCCTCACCGCGTTGCGGCCGATCGGGCCAGCCTGTTCAGGCGGGCCGGCAAATTCCAGGTCCGGGCCAGGGCGGCCACGGCCGGCGGCACCAGCGTTTCCCAATCCCTGTCTTTGGCCATGGCCCGGCGTACGTCCGTGCCGGAAAGGCCTTTCTGATCGGGAGGCACTTCCCACAACACCTCGACGGTAAGTCCCAGGGAGGCGAAATATTCCCGTTTCCGCCGGCCCCAGGCGTCGTAGATGGTCAGGAAGAACGCGGCGTCCAGTGGCACATAGTATTGGTAGAGTTCCGGGAAGCTGACTGGAAAAGGCACGATGGTGAAATCGGCCAGGGCCGTGCCGGCTTCGGCCAGGGCGGCGCGCAGCATGGCCTGGCGCTCGTAATAGGTGAGCGGGTTGGCCGCCGGATCGGAGCGCCGGGGATCGGCGCTCTCCGGCCGGGTATGGCCGGGGTCGGGGTTGGTGATGCCGACAACCAGATGGCCGCAGCGTTCCCGTCCGGCCAGCAGGTAGCGCAGGTGGTCGTTGTGCGGCACCTGGAAACGGCCATGGATGACGCCTATCGGATGGCGCGGGGGCATCATGCGTCCTCCAGGCGGAAGGGGTTCACCGGCCCGGGATAGCAGGCCGGCGGATCGGGGGTGTCGCGGATACCCTCGAGCCGGGCTCGTTCCAGGCCGTTTAAGATCAGGTAGGGCAGTTCCCGGCCGCGCACTGTTCCCAGACAGCCGGCGGCGGTCGCAATTTCGTCAAAGCGCGTCACGACGTCCCGGCGCTGGCCCGGGCCGTGGAAGCACAGCGGCACCGGCTCGCCGCCGTGGATGAGCGGCCCGCCTGACGGCGTCGAATGGTCGGCCGTGACCACGAACAGGACGTCGGGATCGGCCAGAAGCGGCCCGGCCGCCTGCCCGATGGCCGCATCCAGGGCCTCAATGACCGCCATTTTGGTCCGCGGGTCCTTGGTATGGGCGGCCTCGTCCGGGGCCTTGGTGTGGACGTGGATGAAGTCGTACCCGGCCACAGCCTCCCGGGCCAACTGCAGCCGCTGCGCCAGATCAGCTCCGGCGTCGCTGGTGTCGCGAACGTCCAGCCGGTCAAAGCCGAGCACCCGGGCCAGTCCGGTGAACAGCGTGCCCGGGGCGATGGCCAGCGGACGCAGGCCGAAACGGGCCGAAAAAGGCGGAATGTCCCGGGCCATGCCGGCCCGCTGGGTGACCACGGCGTTTATGGGCGAAAGGCCCCGGCGCGCCCGGGCGGCGTTGACCGGATGCCCGGCCAGGGTCCTGCGGGCGGAGAGCAGATAGGCCTTCACGGCCCGGGCCGTGCGCCGGGCCGTCTCGCCGCAGCCGGCCATGGCCTCGGGTTCGGGCAGCAGCAGGCCGTCCACCATGGGGTTGGTGTCCGTGACTGCGGTCGAAAGATCGCCGCCGGACAGGGTGAGGATGCCGAACAGGCCTTTGTCCGGATGCAGGCGGATGGTCACGCCGTCGTGGCAGAACGCGCCAACGGCAGTGAACAGGGCGGCCAGTTCGTCCGGGGCGGGCTTTTCCGGTTTGTCGCGAAAAAGGCGCAGGCAGCCCGAGTCCTCGACGACGCAGCAGAAATGGGCCAGCAGGCAGACCGTGCCCGGGTCGGGGGACAGCCCCATCCCCCGGGCCTCCAGGTAGCCCCGGCCGGGAAACTCCCCGGGCGCGTAGCCGAACATGGCGAAATGGGCGTTTTCGCTCGGCAGGGCCTGCCCCAGGAAGCCGGCGTGGTACAGCCCGTTGGCTCCGGCGGCGGCGATGCGGTCGAGGTGCGGCGTGGCTGCCGCCTCAAGGGGCGTGCGTCCGCCGAGCGCCTCGTGGCTGCGGTCGCCAAGGCCGTCGAGTACGAGCAGCACGCAGCATCGCGGCATTTCAGGCCCGCTCCTTGTTCTTGTTATATTGACCGATACGATAGGCATTCGTTTTGGGCATCAGCATTACCATTTTGCCTTTTCCGGTCGCCCGGCGCAAGATGCGGCCATGCGTTTCGACCTGCACGTGCATACCGACCATTCGCCCTGCAGCCGGCTGTCCCTGGCCGCCATCCTCGAAAACGCCCGGCGGCTTGGCCTCGACGGCGTGTGCCTGACCGACCATGACACCATGGCGGCCGGGCGGCACGTGCGCGAGGGCGTCCAGGACGACGGCCTGTGCGTGGTCATCGGCATGGAATACGCCACGCCCGAGGGCGATCTCCTGGTCTTCGGGGCGGTGGAGGGGCTTATGCCGGGCCTGTCTGCGGCCGGGGTGCTTGAAGCCGTTTCCGGGCTTGGCGGCGCGGTCGTGGCCGCCCATCCGTACCGGTCCTGGCGGCCGGCCGGGCCGGAGCTTTTGCGCCATGCCGGGCTTTCGGCCATCGAGGTGGAAAACGGGCGCAACCGTGCTGCCGAAAACGCGGCCGCCAGGGCGTTGGCCGCCCGGCGGGGGCTGCCCGGGGTCGGCGGTTCCGATGCCCATACCCTGAACGAACTCGGCCGCGTGCCGACCGAAATCGACGCCGCCGTGGGCTGCCGGGCCGATCTGGTCGCCGCCCTGCGGGCCGGGCGCTGCCGTTTCGAGGCGTAGTCTCCTGCCGCCGCCCTTCCGGTAGCCGCGGCCGGAACGGCCGGGCCGGCCCGCGCCCTTTAAAACGACGTCAAAATCCCCACCACCGTTCCGGTCATCAGCGAGGCCAGTACACCGGCCAAAAGCGCCTTGCCGCCCAGGGCGGTGATCTCGGTCTTGCGCTCGGGGCAAAGCGAGGTCATGCCGGCCAGCAGGATGCCGACGCTGCCGAAATTGGCGAAGCTGCACATGGCGTAGGTGAGAATGAGCCGGGAGTGGGCGGACAGGGCCGTCTCCGGCAGCTTGGCCATGTCGATGAAGGCAATGAATTCGTTGAGCACGATCTTCGTGCCCAGAAGCGAGCCTGCCGTGGCCGCCTCGGCCCAGGGCACGCCCAGAAGCCAGGCGGCCGGGGCCATGACCAGCCCGAGCGTCCGCTCCAGGGTCACCGGCGCGCCGGAGACGTCCGGCAGCGCCCCGAGCAGGATGTTGGCCAGCTTGACCAGGGCCACGAACACCAGCAGCGTGGCCACGATGCTCCAGAAGAGCTTCAGGCCGTCGGCCGTGCCCGAAACCACGGCGTCCATGGCCCCGGCGGCCGGGGATTTGGGCAGCTTGCGGCCAAGGGTCGGGGTCTCGGATTCGGGCAGCATCAGCGCCGCCACCAGCAATGCCGCCGGGGCGTGGATGACCGAGGCCGTCAGGATATGTCCCACCGCATCGGGGATGACCTCGCGCAGCACCGTGGCGTAGAGCATGAGCATGGTGCCGGCGATGCAGGACATGCCCGTGGCCATCATGGCAAAGAGCTCGCTTCGGGTCACCCGGAAGAGGTAGGGACGGATGAGAAGCGGCGATTCGATCATGCCGAGGAAGATGCAGCCCCCGGCCCCCACCCCGAGCACGCCGCCGATGCCCATGGTCTTTTCGAGCACCAGCGAGAAGCCGCGCACCACCCGCGGCAGAATGTTCCAGTAGTAAAGCAGGGCGGTCAGGGCCGCGATGACGATGACCAGGGGCAGGGCCTGGAAGCCCAGGATGAAGGCCGCGCCCTGGTCCGCCACGGCAAAGGGGGCCGGGCCGCCGCCCACGTAGCCGAAGACAAAGGCCGTGCCGGCCCGGGTGGCCTCGTCCATGGCGTTGACCAGGGCGTTAAGGGCCAGAAACGCGCCCCGCAAAAAAGGGGCCTTGAGCATGAAGGCCGCGATGACCGCCTGCAGGCCGAGGCCGCCGATGGCCATGCGCCAGGGGATCACCCCCCGGCGTTCGCTCACGGCGGCGGCCACCCCCAAAAGTACGGCCAGTCCCAGCAGGCTTTGCCACATGGCGGTCTCCTTGTCGTTTTGCCCGGGACTACAACATGCCCCAGAGCATCCGTGTGGCCATGGCCAGCAGAAAGACGGCGAAAAAGCGTTTGAGCGTGGCCACGGGCAGCTTGTGGGCCAGCCGGGCGCCGTAGGGCGCGGTCAGGACGCTCACCGCCGCAATGCCGACCAGGGCCGGCAGGTAGACGTAGCCCAACGACCAGGACGGCACACCGGGCGCGCCCATGCCGTTTATGACGTAGCCCAGAGCTCCGGCCAGGGCGATGGGCAGGCCGATGGCCGCCGAGGTGCCGACGGCCGTGTGCATGGCCACGTTGCACCAGACCATAAACGGCACGGACATGGTGCCGCCGCCGATGCCGACAAAGCTCGACACCGCGCCGATGCCCAGTCCCGCGCCAAACATGCCGAGGCGGCCGGGAATCTGGCGCGTGGGCTTGGGCTTGATGTTCATGAGCATCTGGATGGCGACGTAATAGAGAAAGCAGACGAAAAAGCCTTTGAGAAAGGCCGTCGGCAGCCGCGCCGCCACGCAGGAGCCGGCAAAGGTGCCGACGAGGATGCCCGGGGTGATGGCCTTGACGATGGGCCACAGGACCGCGCCACGGCGGTGGTGGGCCCGGAAACTGGAGATCGAGGTGAAGGCGATGGCCGCCAGCGACGTGCCAAGGGCCATCTGCATGATGACGTCCTGGGAAAAACCCTGGGCCGTGAAAAACCAGAACAGGGCCGGGACAACGACAATGCCGCCGCCGACGCCCAGCAGGCCGGCGATGACTCCGGCCACGGCGCCAAAGGCGAGGTAGGCAAGCAGAAAAGAGAGAGACGGCATGGGCGGCTCCTTTGTGAAGACTGCAACGCCGCTGCTGTAGCGGAATCGGAAAGGAAAGGAAAGCTGCGGCGTTGCAGCGGCGTGCGCTGCGTGCGGCCGCCGTGGGGCCGGCATCGTTGCGGCCGTTGCCGCCGGCTGTCGGTGCTGCCGGGCTTTCCGGGCCCGTCTGGAAGGATGGATGGAAAACGCCCCGCCCGGCGATATGTCCGGGGCGGGGCGCGGTGTTTCATGCGTGGCAACGTCTGCCGGGGGGCGTCGGCAGTCCTGGGACCGCGCCGCCGGCAGGGGATGGCGCGGTCGTCCCGGACAGTGTTTTCCTGTCCGTCCGGGCGCGGGGCTAGGCGATGCCGTAGCCGCTTATATGCTTCATGTATTCGTCAACTTCCTTGGCCAGATGGGTGAACAGTTTGCCGACGCCCTTGTCCGGCTCGTTGCCGATCTTGGCGAAGATGTTGCCGGCCTTGGCGTAGGCCTCCTCGAAGTGGCTCTCGTCGAGGCCGCACAATTCCTTGGCCTCTTCCCTGGTCAGGTATCCGGTGTGGGCGAAATAGGCGCAGATGACGGCATTGACTTTTTTGACGGGTTCTTTTTTGGACATACGGGAACTCCTTGGCTGGCTACGGTGAGCGATACCACCATGCTACGGCATTGCATTGCCTGAAGGCAACCCTTTTGCCCGAGTATTCGCCTGTCATGCCTTGGGCCGGGCGCGCTCGGGCAGGGGTTTTATGTCGATGATCGGGGTGCCGTTGACGGCTTCCAGGGCGGACACGGTGATGACGTCGCCGTCAATGGCCTCGATGCGGATCTGATGCAGGCCGATGGGATTGGGGCGGGCCGGGGAACGGGTGGAAAAGACGCCGGTCAGGGGGCGCGTCGTATCGGCCCGGGGATGCACTTCCTGGCAGGCCCTATCGGCCAGATGCAGCCAGGTGAAAAGCAGAATCTCCTGGCCGGGTTCCAGGTCCTTGGCGGCCGTACGGCAGGACGGGTCCATGACCAGTTCGGCCCTGGGGGCGTTTTCGGTCTCGAAGCGGGGGGCTGTCAGCGGATCGTCCAGGGGCGAGCGCACGACGCCCACGACGCGCAGGGTCAGGTCCATGGAAAGCTGCCTCCTAAGGTTTGTCCGGTCCCGGGCGGGTCGATCCCGGAGAGATGCCGCCAAGGGCCGGGGCCACGCCGGACAGTTCCAGCGGGCCGGTTGTCTTGCCGAACCGCGCAACGTCCCAGAGATAGGACAGGGTCGGTTGCAGGAGAAGGACAAGGCCGACGCCGACGGCGCGACGCCGGCCAGCTTGACGAAGACGGCCGGGAAGCTGATGCGCACGGCCCCGAACAGCAAAAGCCCCATGGCATATCAGCCGAAATGGTCGAAGCCGCGTGCGTCAAACGGCTGGCCGTTGAGGGTGAAGCCGGGTTTGGGCGTGACGACGCCGACGGCCCTGGCCGCCGGCAGGGCGCGGCGCACCTCGGGCCAGACCGCCGGCGGGGCGGCGGCCAGCAGGGCGTAGTCCTCGCCGCCGAACATGGCTGCCTTTTCCGGAGGCCGGCCGTGGCCGGCGGCGTGGGCCGTCACTTCCGGCGGCAGGCCCGCCGGCGCGAAAAAGATGTCCGCCCCGCAGCCTGGCGGCAAAAAACGCGGCAGGTCGCGGGCCAGCCCGTCGGAGACGTCCATGCAGGCGGCAACGCCCGGCAGGCCGGCCAGGACAAGTCCTTCGGCCACCCGGGGCTCCGGGCGCAGGTGGGCGGCCACGGCCGCCGGCCAGGAGCCGGCCGCGTCCGGCCCGTCCTTTTCCAGGACGCTCAGGCCGACCCGGGCCAGGCCCAGTGCGCCGACGACAAACAGGACGTCGCCCGCAGCGGCGCTGCCCCGGGTGAGAAACCGGCCCGACGGGCCGGCAGCCCCCCAGACGGTCACGGAAATGCCGATCTTGTCGCCGCGCACCAGATCGCCGCCCACAAGCGGCAGGTCGAAGCGCGCAGCCAGTGCGGCCATGGCGGCCATGGCCGCATCCCAGTATTCCCGGTCGGTTCCTTCCGGGCAGACAAGGCCCAGCAGGAACCCGGCCGGCCGGCCGCCCATGGCGGCCACGTCGCTCAGGTTGACGGCCAGGGCCTTGTAGCCGACGTCGGCCGGCGAAAAATAGGCGCGCCGGAAATGCACGTCCTCGATGAAGAGGTCCTTGGTCAGGCACAGCCTGTCCGGGCAGGCCACCACGGCGGCATCGTCGCCGCGCCCCAGGATGACGCCCGGGTGGGCGCGGGGAAAATGCCTGTCGAGCAGGGCCAGAAAATCGTCTTCCGAAGTCAGTCGGGTCATGGCCGTGTCGTCCGGGGCCGGCGGACGGGGTGTCCGCCGGTCCTTGTCGGGTCGGGGCGTCGCCCCGGTTGCTGCCGGCGGGGCTACATGTCGCCGAAGGCGGCGGCGTAGCGGGCGGCGAATTCCTTCCAGGTGAAGGCGTGTTCCTGGGTGCCGTGCTGCTCCACGGCATAGGCGGCGGACACGGAACCGAGTCTGGCCGCTTCGGCCGGGGTTTTGCCCATGGTCAGGCCCTTGATGAAGCCGGCCCGGAAGGCGTCGCCGGCGCCGGTCGGGTCCCGGACGTCTTTCACCGGGCAGGGCGGGATGCTGGTTTCGTTTGCGCCCTGGCGGATCACCGAGCCGTTTTCGCCCAGGGTGGTGATGACGGCTCCGGCCCGGGCGACGATCTCGGCCTGGGTGAGCCTGGTGGCGTTTTCAATGAGCTGGAGCTCGTAGTCGTTGGAGATGAGGTAGGTGGCCCCGGTGAGCATCTCGGTGAGCTGGTCGCCGGAAAGGGCGGGGATGTTCTGGCCGGGATCGACGATGACGGGAATGCCCTTGGCCTTGTAGCGGCGGGGGTGCTCCTGCATGTCGGCCAGGTTGCCCGGGGCGACGATGGCGATGGCGTCGGCCGGATCGCAGTCGTCCACCGGGTATTCGGCGCGGTGCTTCATGGCCCCGGGATTGAATCCCGTGATCTGGTTGTCGGAGCGGTCGGTCGTGATGTAGGCCCCGGCGGTGAATTCGCTGTTGACGCGGCGGATGCCGTCCAGGGTCAGTCCGCAATGGCGCAGCCAGGCCTCGTAGGCGGCGAAATCCTTGCCGGCGGTGGCGACGATGGTGGGGGATTCGCCCAGAAGCCGCAGGCAGTAGGCGATGTTGCCGGCGGTGCCGCCGAACTTCTCCTCCAGGCCGTCGACCAGGAAGCAGACGTTCAGGATATGGATCTTGTCGGGCAGGATGTGGTCGGCGAAACTCCCGGGAAAGCTCATGATGCGGTCGTAGGCCAGGGACCCCGAAACGAGGATGCGCATGGGCGGATTCTCCTTGATCGTGTTTATGGCGTGGCGCGCCGGCCGTCTCCATGCCCGGCGGTCCCGGCACTGGGCGGCGTGTGGGCGCCGGGCGTTACAGCGGGGCGGTCTCCGCGTCGATCCAGGCCAGGAATTCGGGCAGGCCGCCCGCCACAGGCAGGATGACGACGCAGGGCGTCTCGTAGGTGTGCAGGGCTTTGACCCGGGCGGCCAGGGCCTCGGCCAGGGCCATGCGGGTCTTGGCCACGAGCACCGTCTCGTCGGCGGTCTCGATATTGCCCTTCCAGCGGTAGACGGAGCGCATGCCGGGCAGGATGTTGGCGCAGGCGGCGAGCCGTTCCTCCACCAGGGTGCGGCCGATGGATTCGGCCTGTTCGGGGGATTTTGCGGTAATATAGACGAACGCGGCGGACATGGGCTCCCTCCTTGCAGGGCGTGGCGTGCCGGCTGTCGCACGGGCTTACACGAGGGGGACGCCTTTGCCTAGACGCCTCGCGGACGGCCCGTGGCCATGACCGCAGGCCTGCCCCCGTTTTGCCGGACGCGGCGGTTGCCCCGGCATGGGCCGGCTTTGGGCCTCGTTTGGGGACGATCCTGAAGGCCAAACGGCTTGCCCTGGCGCGGCAAGCCCCGTAGGCTGCGCCGAAAAATTCCATGGCTCCGACAGGGGACATCCGCCGTTCGTTTTCTATGCATATCCGGATACGCCATCCACTGCTTTTCCCGCTGGGCCTGCTTGTGGCCCTGGCGCTGCTTTGGGGCTGCGTCGGCGACCGCGACGTCGCGCCCATGGCCCGTCGGGGCGTGCTCGACCTGTCCGGCCACGACTTTTCCCAGGGCGGCCCGGTCCGCCTGGACGGCGAATGGGAGTTCTACTGGGACCGGCTGCTTGGCCCGGACGATTTCGCGTCCGGCGTCGCCCCCCCGGCCATGACGGGCCATCTGCCCTTTCCCGGGACCTGGAAGGGGTTTCCCGGCGACGGGGGAGGGCTGCCCGGCACGGGACAGGCCACATTCCGGTTGCGCCTTTTGCCGCCGGCAGGGGAGCAACGCCTGACGTTGCGGCTTTTCGACATCCAGGCCGCCTGCCGGCTGTGGGCCGACGGGGCGGTCCTGGCCGGGAGCGGGACGACAGGGGAAAGCGCCCAAGCGGAGGGTCCCGACCCGTCGCTGGTGCTGGCGGAGCTTCGGACCGGCGGCCAACCGGTTGATCTTGTCCTGCAGATCTCCAACCACCATTATTTGCAGGGCGGCGTGCCGTCCCCGCTGCTGCTGGCCCGGCCGGGGCTGCTCGAACGGGCGCACATGCGGGCCTGGGGCGGCGGACTGTTTTTCGCCGGCAGCCTGCTGGTTATGGGGCTGTATCACTTTGCCCTGTATTTCTTGCGGAAAAAGGATGTCTCCACCCTGTACTTCGGGCTGTATTGCCTGCTGTGGATGGGCAATTTCCTGACGTCTGACGTGACGGAATGGGTGGTCACCCTCTTTTTCGCGGCACGATCTTCCCTGGTTTTGGATTTGCTGTCGATAGTGTTTTACATTTTTTCCGTTCCTGTCGGATACAGATTTTTCATGACGATGTATCCGGCTGAGTTCTCGCGCGGCATGCAACGTCTTTGCGAAGGCGTCTCCTTGCTGTTCGCGGCGATTGTTGTGTTCTCGCCAAGTGTCGTTGCCTATCGCGCCCTGGCGTTTTCTTATATGACGTCAATTGCATTTATTCTGTATTGCTTTGCGAGGCTGTACGTCTGCTTTCGCCGGGACAGGGATGGAGCGCTGTTCATCCTGTGCGGATTTCTTTTTCTGGGACTGGTGGCCATCAACGACATGCTGTGCCATCTCGGCCTGATTCGATCCGTCTACCTGATCCAGGCCGGCATGTTCGTCTTCATTCTTTGCCAGGCCCTGGCCCTGGCCCAGCGGTTTTCCCGCGCCTTCACGGCGATTGAGCGGTTGTCCGTGGCTCTTGAGCGCAACAACGACGTCTTGCGGGAGGAAATGGCCGAGCGCGGCCGGCTGGAGCGCGAGGTGGTCAGCATCAGCGAGGAGGAGCGTCGGCGCATCAGCCATGAGCTGCACGACGGCCTGTGCCAGAAGCTCACCGGGGCGCGGCTGCGCTGCTCGGTGCTGCGGCAAAAGCTGGCCGGGGCCACCGGCATGGCCGAGCTGCGGCTGCTGACGGAATTGCTCGACGCCTCGGCGGACGATGCCTACGATCTGTCCCGGGGCCTGTGGCCGGTGGAACATGACGCAGGCGCGGCCGGGCCGTCCCTGGAGGAGCTGGCGCGCACCGTGTCCGCCTCGAGCGGCGTCGTCGTCAGCCTGCGCCAGGAGCGGCGTTGCGCTGCCTGCGACAACCCCCACGCCACGACCCTGTTTCGCATCGCCCAGGAAGCCCTGGCCAATGCCGTCAAACATGCCCGGGCGGGCCGGATTGCCGTGGAGCTTCGTTGCGCGGGCTGCCCGGGGCTGACGCTGACCGTGACCGACGACGGCGTCGGCCGGTCGGCCGCCGCCGGCGGCGCGTCGGGCGGGGGGCTTGGCCTGCGGATCATGTCCCACCGGGCCAGGATTATCGGCGCGACCCTGACTGTGGCCGATGCGGCCCAAGGAGGAACCATGGTGGCCTGCACGGCGTCCTGTCCCAAATGCCTGGAAGCATCGCCCGATACGGGCCGGCCAGAGGATCCCCGTGACGCCGGGTAGTCTCCCGCTGGCCCGGGTGCTGCTGGTGGACGACCATCCGGCCGTGCGCCAGGGCGTGGCCCTGCTCCTGGCGGCCGGCCGCCACATGGTGTGCGGCGAGGCCCAGAGCCGCGAGGAAGCCCTGGCCCGGCTCGATGCCGACGACATCGACCTCGTGCTGCTCGATCTTTCCCTGGACGACGCCAGCGGGCTCGATCTGCTGCCCGATCTGGAGGAGCGCGACATCCCGGCCCTGGTCTACTCCATGCATGAGGACCCGGAAACCATTGAGCGGGCCTTTCGCCTGGGGGCCCGGGGCTACGTCACCAAGCGCGAGGACCCCATGACCCTGCTGGCGGCTGTCGGGGACGTCCTGGCCGGCCGTCGCCATGTCAGCCCGCGGGCGGCCCGGATTCTGGCCGACAAGGCCCTGGTTTCGGACGCGGGCGGCGACGGCGGCCTGCTCAGCGACCGGGAACGGCAGATTCTCGCCCTGATGGGGCAGGGGGATTCCAGCGCGGAAATTGCCTCGGCCCTGTCGATAAGCGCCCGCACGGTGGAGACGTACTGCGCCCGCATGGTCGAAAAGCTCGGGCTCCCGGGCATGAAGGCCCTGCGCAAGTACGCCATCGCCAACCATCGCCAGCCGTAGCCTCCCCTGGCCGCGCAAACGTCGGGGCCCGGGCGGCGGCGCATGCCCCGGTGCGTCCTGTCCGGAAAAATCCTTACACGGCATGCGGCTTTTCCACGGCATACGCGATGCCGGAAAGCCGGTATGCACCCGCTTCTGGGAGCGTGCGGCGCGATTGGGCCGGCATTGGAGAGCCGTCCGGGCAGGGACGGGATCTTCCGAGCGGCCTGCCGCGCCGCAGCTTCCGGAATCCGTTGTTGCAAGGAGAGAAGGGATGGTGCGCAAAATTGCGTTGGCGGCGGCATGTTGTCTGGTGTTTGCTTCGACCGCGTTTGCCGACAAGGCGGTCAATTACGTCCGAAGCGGCACCTTCAAGAAGTGCCCGTACCGCACGGTGGGCGACGCCGTGGAAAGCGGCTTTGAAAACGCCGAGTGGTCCTCGGGCACGGCCACGGACGGGCAGACCATTGTCGAGGTCGAGGGGCTTGTCACCTGGGAAGGCAAGCGCTACCGGGCATTGATGCAGTTCGGCCTCAAGCCCAACAAGGGCTTTGACACCAACGGGCTGACGTTTAACGGCCAACTCATGAACCAGCAGTTCAAGGAACACTTTATCGAGGAATTGTGCCGGTAGGCCCCTGTTGCGGGAAAGGGCCGGCCCGGCGGCGCAAAAGCCTGTCCGGGGCAGGACGGCTGTCGCCGGTTTTTCCGGGAAGCACATGAAGGAGAGCGAGACCATGGGAATCAAGGAAGTGCGTTGTCTGGCTTTGGCGGCCGTTTTGGCCCTGGCCGGCGTGGCTGTTTTCGCGGCCCCGTCGCTGGCCGTGGACAAGCCCGCCATTCAGTTCGCGCCGGGGGCGTCGAGCGCCACGGTCAAGGGCGAGATCGCCGGCATGGACCGGGACACCTATGCCGTGACGGCCAAGGCCGGCCAGACCCTGGAAGTGTCCGTGAAAAACAAGGCCAGGCTGGTCCTGTTCCACATCCAGACGCCGGAAGGCGAAGGCCATTACCTGCCGGGCGCCGGCGAGGAAGACGACGCCGCGTCGTTTACGGGAACGTTGCCCAAAAGCGGCAAGTACGTCATCATTGTCGGAGCCATGAAGGGCAATGACTCGCGCTATGAGCTGACGGTTTCCATCAGGAATTAGCCAGGGTCTGTCTGCAGCCTGCCATGGGCCCCGCGCGGGGGGCGCGTCGCCGTATGTCCGGGCAGGGACGGCGGCCGTCGCCGGCGGGGGGCCCGGGGCGGCGGGGCTGCAACGGAAAAACGGCCATGGGCGCGTCATGTGGGCGGGTCCATGGCCGTCTGTCTTGTGGCGGGGGAGTTGGCGGGAGCAGCCGGCGGTCGCCGGTTGTCCGCCCGCGTCAGGAACAGGGCAACCGCAAGGGGGAATTCCATGCGACAACTGCTGCTGGCTTTCTGCTGTCTGGCTTTGGCGCTTTCCGGTCCCGCCGTCGCAATCGGCGCGGATTACGGCGTGGCCGGCATTGACGATCCGCAACAGGTGACCGCCTTTGTGGCGGATTTGCAGCGGGCCGTGCGGGAGGGCGACAAGGCGGCCATCGCGGCCCTGGTCGACTATCCCCTCAAGGCCAGGGTGGAGGGGAAAACGCGGACCATCAAGGACAAAGCCGCGTTCATCAAGGATTACAATGCGATTATGACCATGGCGGTCCAGGCGGCTGTGGCCGACCAGAATCCTGCCGCGCTGTTCGCCAACTCCCAGGGGCTGATGTTCGGCAACGGGCAGGTCTGGATCGGTCTGACCGAGGACGGCTTGCGGATCATCGCCATCAACAATTAGGTCGCGCCCGGCAGGGCACAGGGCCCGGGCGCGTGGCGCGGCATCCCCGGATCCGGCGTGTGTTCGGCCTCTCCGGGCGCTTCGGTTTGATGGCCTGCCGGGCGGCGTCAGTTCCTTGTCGGGATGCCGTGGATGCGCAGGTAGCGGTAGAGGCTTTGCTTGCCGAGTTCGGAAACCTCGCAGGCCCGGTGGATGTCGCCGCCGCTGGCCTGCATGAGCGTGCGGAAATAGCGCTGCTCGACGTCCTTTTTGTATTCGTCGAAGGGCACGAGGCTGAGTTCCGCCGGCAGGGGGGCTTCGGCCGGCACAGGGGGCATTTCCAGGAGTTCCAGGCCGCTTGGCTCTTCCAGGCGTTTGCCGCTCATGATGCGGATGCGCACCTCGGGCGGGAGGTGCTTGGGATAGAGCGTCGGCTCGTACTGGGCGCGCACGATGATGTTTTCCATGAGGTTGACCAGTTCGCGCACGTTGCCCGGCCAGTCGTACCCGGCCAGACTGTCGAGGAATTCCGGGGAACAGCCCTTAAACGGCACCTTGTAGCGCTTGCAAAAGGCGTTCATGTAGTGGATGGCCAACTCGCGGACATCCTCGCCGCGCGAGCGCAGGGGCGGGATGTTGATGTGCATGGTGCGCAGGCGGAACAGCAGGTCGTTGCGGAATTCTCCGGCCGCGACCAGGGTTTCGAGATCCTTGTTGGTGGCGGCCACGAGACGGAAATCGCTGGTTTCCTCCTCCTTGGCCCCGACCGGGCGGAAACGGCGTTCCTGGAGCACGCGCAAAAAGGCTTTTTGCTGGGCAAAGGGCAGTTCGCCGACCTCGTCGAGGAACAGCGTGCCCTTGTCGGCCTGCTTGATGAGGCCTTCCTGTTTTTTCTCCGCCCCGGTGAACGCGCCCTTGGCATGGCCGAACAGCACCGATTCGATCAGCGTTTCGGTGAGGCTCGAACAGTCGACGACCACGAACGGTCCTTCGGCGCGTTCGCTGTTGTCGTGGATGGCCCGGGCGAAGAGTTCCTTGCCGGTGCCGGTCTCGCCGGTGATCAGCGTGTTGGCGTCGGAGTTGGCGGCCTGGGCCACCAGATCGAGGCAGCTGGCCACGCGGGGGCTGTTGCCGATGATGCCTTCGCGCTTGAGCGCCACGGTGGGCGGGCGGTGGGCGAATTTCTCCTTGCGGTACTGCAGGGCCCGGATGAGCGGCAGGGTCATGGTTTCGGCCGTGGCCGGCTTTTCGATGTAGTCCCAGGCGCCGTTTTTGATCGCCAGTTCCGCGCCGTTGGGGTAGCTCGCCCCGGTGAAGATGATGACCTCGGGGGCCTTGTCGCGATCGACGATTTTCGGGATGGACACGAGGCCGTTGCCGTCCGGCAGATCCACGTCGAGGTACAGGACGTCGAAGACCTCCCGGGACAGGGCGTCGAGGCCCTTGGCCAGGGTCGGGCAGGCCGTGACCTCGTGGCCCATGCTCTCGATGACCAGCCGGCAGACCTCCCGGATGGACGCGTCGTCGTCGATGATCAGAATTTTCGCCATGCCACCTCCCTGATGCTCTCCCAACAACCATTTCTCTAAGGTGATCCGGGTGGTTTGTCGAGATGGGGCGGCGGCGTTTGACGCCGGGCGGCGCGGTCCATACAGTGCCGCCACCAAGGAGGCGGCCATGACCCCCGAGACGCTCCCCCGCCAGACCCCGGGCGAGGCCCCGACGCCCCGACGCCCCGTGCTGGTCTGGATCATTTTCCTGTTTTATCTCGTCAGCTCGGTCCAGGTGATCGTGGCCATGTTTTTTATTGCCGCCGGCGGCGTGGACATGGCCCCGGAGCAGCAGGCCTATCTGGCCCGGTTTTCCGCCATGGACCGGGTGATCGGCTACGTCAACGCGGCCGTGACGCTTGTCGGCGTGACCCTGCTTTTCGCCCTGCGCCGACAGGCGGTCAACGTGATGGCCCTGGCCTTTGCGCTCAATCTCTTTTCCACGGCCGTGGTCTGGGTGAAGACCGATCCGGCGGCCGTGACCTCGCCGACCGGGCTTGCCGCCCAGGCGCTCGGCATCGCCATGCTCGGACTGGTGGTCTGCTACGCGTGGCGGCTTGGGAAGAAAGGGGTGCTGTACAAGTGAGGAAGGCGTACGCCGCCGGCTTTGGCCGGGAGGGTGCAGCGGCCTTACAGGCGCGTGCCGCAGACGGCGACAGCGGCATAACTTGTCGGCACGCCGTCCGGCGTGCCGAATCGTTCCAGATAATACCGCGAAAATTCCCGGTACCGGGCCGGACTGCCGGCCCGCCGGCCCGGGGCGTGGGTGACGCCCGCGCTCTTGAGGCTTTGTAACAGCGCCGCCACGGTCGGATGCCGGACCGTGTGGCGCGTCTCCTCCATCCGCCAGTCGAGGCCGGGCAGCGAGGCGAAAAGCTCCCGGTAAAACGCCGCCGGCTGCATGGGATAGACCGTGCCGAAGCCCGTGGCCCGCGACGCCTCGGCCAGTTCGCCGAGGGTTCCCTCCACGTAGAACGCCAGGGCGAAGCCGCCGCCGGGGCGCAACAATCCCAGATTGGCCGGAATCGAGCGGGCCGGATCGGCGTACCAGTGCATGGCCGAGGCCGAGGCCAGAAAGCCGAAGGCGGCCGGGGCAAAGGGCGGGCATTCGCCGTTGGCCGCAAGTCTGACCGCCCCGGGCATGGCCGCGTGGGTCAGCATGCCGGGCGAGAGGTCGAGGGCCACGTAGGGGCCGCCGCCGGCCAGGCGCGGGACGAGCCTGCGGGTGAGCAGGCCGCTGCCGGCCCCGATTTCGAGCACCGGGCCGGGAAGCTCCGGCGGGCACAGTCCGGCCAGATGCTCCGCCACCTGCCGCTGGACCAGGGCGACGCCCTCATAGGTGGCCCCGGCCCGGTCGAACCGCCGCTTGATCTGCTCCGACATCAGGCCGATCCGTCCGCCAGGGCCGCCGCATCGGGATAGTGCCCGCCGGCGACGGCAACCAGTCGCGCCCCGGGCAGGACGGCCAGGACCTTGTCCACGGCCGAGGCCCGCACGATGCGGTCGGCCGCGCCGTGCAGGACCGTGACGTGCCCGGCCGCAACCGGAGCCGTCGGCGCGGCCGAGGCCGCCAGATAGCCGAGGCCCCCGGCCAGGGGCGCGGCCCAGGCCGGGTCCCAGGCCGGATGGCCGGGAACGGCGCAGTTTTTCCAGAAGGCCCGCACGGTCCCTTCGGCGTCCCGGGCCATGCCGGCGGCCATGGCGTTGGTGATGCGGGCCGGAAAACAGTCGGCAAACTGCACGAACGGGGCGATAAGCAACACCCGGTCGAACAGCGGCAACAGCGTGCCGGCGTTTTTGAGGATCATGTGCGCGCCCGTGGACCAGCCCATAAGCACCCGCGCCCGGCTGGCCGCCGCCCGCGACACGAGGCCGGCCTCGTCGCCGTCCAGAAACGGCGCGGCAAAGGCCATGCGGTCCGAAAGCCCTGGGAAGAGCCCGGCCGGTCCGGCCCAGCCGGAAAGAAAAAACACGTCGGTCATGGGAAAAAGGAAACCCGAAGCCTGGAGAACCCCAGCCGGATGCGCCTGAGGTCGTCGTCGGTCAGATCCGAACGCAGGGACAGGCGCAGCCGGGCCGTGCCCTGGGGCACGGTGGGCGGCCGCACGGCCGCCACCAGCAGCCCCTCGGCCTGAAGGAGCGCCTGGGCGTGCAAGGCCACCCGGTTGCGGCCGCAGGCCACGGGAATGATCTGGGTGGTGGACCCCATGGTGTCAAAGCCCAGGCTGTCCAGATGATCGCGAATGTCCTTGGCCATGCGCATGAGCCGGGTGCCTTCGCCCGGCGAGGCCTTGATGCGGCGAAGCGCCGCCAGGGACGCCCCCAGCACGGCCGGCGGCAGGGCGGTGGAAAAAATGAACGACCGGCCCCGGTTGCGCAAAAGCTCGATGGTCTCCACCCGGCCGGCCACAAAGCCGCCCAAGGACCCCAGCGCCTTGCTCAGCGTTCCGACATGCACGTCCACATCGTCGGAAAGGCCCAGGGCGGCGGAAAGGCCCCGGCCCCGGCCAAGCACCCCGGTGGCGTGGGCCTCGTCCACGACGAGCAGGGCCCCGTGCGCTTTGCCAAGCTCGACGATTCGCGCTAAGGGAGCCACGTCGCCATCCATGCTGAAGACCGAATCCGTCACGATGATCTTTTTTTCGACCTGCCGTTCCCGTTCCAGCAATTGCTCCAAATGCTCCGTGTCCAGGTGGCGATAGCGCACGAGCCTGGCCCCGGACAGGGTGATGCCGTCGAGGATGCTGGCGTGGTTGAGGCGGTCGGAAAAAACAACGGTGCGGCGGTCGGCCAGGGCGGAAAAAACGGCCAGATTGGCGGCATAGCCGCTGCCCGTGACCAGGGCCGCCTCCTGGTATTTGAAGGTGGCGAGTTCCGCTTCGAGGGTCTCGGCCAGGGCGAAGTTGCCGGTGATAAGCCGCGAGGCCCCGGACGAACAGCCGTGGCGGGCCAGGGCCTTGGCCGCCGCCTCGACGAGCTCCGGGTGGCTCGACAGGCCGAGGTAGTTGTTGGAGGCGAGGTTAAGGAGCCGCGTGCCGGAATAGAGCAGTTCCCGGGCCGCGCCGTCGTCAATGGGCGGGATGGTCCGGTAACTGTCCGAGTTGCGCAGCCTGGCCGCCTCGGGGACAATATATTTGCCGAAAAAGGATGTACTCATGTCTCACGTTTCCGGGAAGGAGACCATGCGGATCTGGCATCCCTGCACCCAGATGAAGGATCACGAAAGCCATCCTCCCGTCTTTATCGACCGGGGTCAAGGGATTTACCTCTACGACCGGGAGGGCAACGCCTACATCGACGCCATTTCCTCCTGGTGGGTCAATCTCTTCGGCCATGCCAATCCGCGCATCATCCAGGCGGTTTCCAGCCAGCTTTCGCGTCTGGAACACGTCATCTTCGCCGGCTGCACCCATGCCCCGGCCGAGGAACTGGCCCGCCGGCTGCTGGCCGTGGTTCCGGGAGGGCTCACCCGGGTCTTTTTCGCCGACAACGGCTCCTGCGCCGTGGAGGCGGCGCTCAAGATGAGCCACGCCTCCTGGCGCAATCTCGGCCATCCGGAAAAATGCCGGTTCCTGTATCTGGCCAACGGCTATCACGGCGAAACGGCCGGGGCGCTCGGCGTGTGCGGCGACCGGCTCTATGCCGCGCCGTTTACGCCGCTTTTCGTGCCGCAAATCGAGGTGGCCTGTCCGGACTGCCTGCGCTGTCCCTACGGACTGGCCCGGGAGACCTGCGACGCGCAGTGCTTCGCCCCCATGGCCGGGGCCATCGCGCTGCACAAGGACACGCTCGCCGGGGTCATCGTCGAGCCGCTGGTCCAGTGCGCCGGCAACTTCAACATGTACCCGCCGGCCTACCTGGCCAAACTGCGCCGGGCCACCCATGAGGCGGGCATCCACTTCATTGCCGACGAGATCGCCGTGGGCTTTGGCCGCACCGGCGCCATGTTCGCCTGCGAGCAGGCCGGCGTGACGCCGGATTTCATGTGTCTGTCCAAGGGCATCACCAGCGGCACGCTGCCGCTGTCCTGCGTGCTGACCACGGACGCGGTTTTTGACGCCTTCTACCACGACTACGTGGAGGACAAGGCGTTTTTGCATTCCCACAGCTACACGGGCAATCCCCTGGCCTGCGCCGCCGCCTGCGAGACGTTGCGCATCTTTGAGGAGGAAAACGTCATCGAGGCCAACAAGCCGAAGATCGCCCATCTGCAGGCCGCTGTGCGGGAGCGTTTCGCAGGCTGTCGCCACGTGATGGACATCCGCTCCACAGGCTGGATCACGGCGGTGGAACTGTACGCCGATCCGGAGACGAAGACGCCCTTTGACTGGAAGGAGCGCACCGGGTTTCGCATCTACCGCGAGGCCATAAGACGCGGGGCGTGGCTGCGCAACCTGGGCGACACCATCTACTTCATGCCGCCCTACGTCATCACCACCCAGGAAATCGACAAACTGGCCGACATCGCCCTGGATGCGGTCACGGCGGTGCTCAAATGACGCGCTATTTCATCACCGGTACGGGAACCGGCATCGGCAAGTCGTATTTTTCGGCGTTTTTGGCCCGGAAATTCCAGGAAGAGGGCAAAACGGTCCGCTACGTCAAGCCGGTGGCCACGGGCTATCCCGAGGACGACGACGCGGCTTTCGTGGCGAAACAGGCCGGACTTGCGCCCGAGGATGCGGTGACGCTCTACACGGCGGCCGAACCGGCCTCGCCGTGTTTCGTGTTCGACCCGTTTCCCTTTGATGCGTGCGTGGCGCGCATCAACGACCTGTCCACGGACGACCGCGACGTGCTGCTGGTCGAAAGCGCCGGCGGTCTGGCCGTGCCGTTGGGAACGCGGCGCTACAACTACCATTTCGCCCTGGCCCTGGGCCTGGAGGTCATCCTGGTGGTGCCCAACCGGCTGGGCTGCCTGTCCGACGCCATCGTCTACGGGCACTTCGCGCTTCGCCACAAGCTGCCGCTGGCCGCTCTGGCCGTAAACGACCACTTCGCCGAAAGCCCGCGCCACGCCGACCGCAACGCGGCCGTGCTCGAAGAGCAGTTCCCTGGCAAGCTGGCGTACCGCTTTTCGACGCGGAGCGCGTAGCGCGGGGAAAAATCGGGGCGCTGCCCCGAACCCTGCCGGGCGTTGTCCCGGACCTGCCGGGGGAATGATTCCCCCGGCCCCCCATACGCGCTAACTTAAAAAACTTAGCTGCCTTTGCCTTTTTCGCTTCCCTTCTGCCAATCCACTAGAAATACTGAACCAATTCAAAACAACAGACTTGATATT
>Ga0074193_1001707_pt1 | contig 24586 bp, 23 predicted proteins | sample EPASupsiteHSE605_FD_64523 | JGI IMG/M metagenome (GOLD analysis project Ga0074193, IMG submission 64523) | Bioremediated contaminated groundwater from EPA Superfund site, New Mexico - Sample HSE6-05 | ecosystem: Environmental > Aquatic > Deep subsurface > Groundwater > Contaminated ... | reverse complement strand
TATAGTGAATGGTGCGTGTTGTAGACGCTAAAAAAACACGGGTAAACAAATAGTAACTCTCCACCAATTAATCTATCATTATCGAGTAAATCCTTAGTCCCATTTAATGGTGCCGTGTCTATGATAGAAACATATGTGTGGTGCAAATCCACACCCGTATTAATTATAATATTTTTATCGCACCTCTTAACAATGTGTCCCAAGATAGCCTATAAAATATCCTACTTTAAATTTACATATCAAAACAGGGCGGATAAGTTTAAAGAGATTAGTGCCAGCATTGGTCTTGATTATCGGTAGTAGGTAGCAAAGTACACGCAGCTAAGCCGATGAGTTCGTCAATATTTAAGAGCCTCATTAGAGGCTCTTTTATTATGTGCGGAGGAAACAATATGGAAAACATTAATTTTGCAAATCTACCGCAAACACCAGCTCCTAAACCACCACTTGGAATTATGCCAGCAAAGCTATTCTATAGCGAGAGGATAGAAGAATTAAAGCAAGCAATATACAGGAGATTAGAATCTAATATGGTAGTGCCTATTGAATGGGCAGAAGAGTATAACGAGTTAGTTAGTAAATACGGTTGATAGCAATGAGGTGGAATTATGGCAAGAGGGAAAAAGACGGAGCCAGAGTTAATATACAAGGTCATGTTGAGCTATGTTACAACTGGAAATTATAGTGAGACTGCAAGGCAACTAGATATGGCAGAGTCTACCGTGCGTAAGATAATAGACGACAACAAAGATAAAGAAGAATTTGCTAAACTCTGCGAGAAAAAGACAGATGAATTTGTTAAAAAGGCAGACAGCATAATATATAAAGCTTTAAACAGGCTTGAAAAAGAACTAGACTCTGACGAGAAGATACCTGTCAATAATTTGTCAACTGTCATAGGGACACTGTACGATAAGCGAGCGTTAGCAAAGGGAGACCCTACAAGCAATGAGGTAATGACTATCAAGGTAGATGTTATAGATGAGTGAGATTAATATGTATAAAGATATAAATGGCTTTGAAGGCTTATATATGATTAGCAATACAGGCGATGTGTACTCTGTTAAAAGAGATATAACACTAAAACCCAAAAAAGACAAGGATGGATATTTTGAAGTATGTCTGTATAACGGTAAAAACAATTACAGACGAGTGCACAGATTAGTTGCAGAAGCATTTATCCCGCAAACAGACGGCTGTAATATTGTTAATCATTTAGATTGCAACAAGCAAAACAATAATGCCCAAAATTTAGAATGGACAACAGTTAGCGGCAATACAAAACATTGCTATAAAAACAATAAAATATTTCGTGAGCAAGTATTGAATAACGCAATAAAAGGTGCAAACAAAAATAAAAAGAAAGTATCAATAAACGGAATGACATTTAGCTGCAAGGCTGATGCTGCTAAATATTTTAATGTTAACGAAAAAACTATATACAATTGGTTACATAAGGTGGTGGTTTAAATGCCCTCTGTAAATATACAAATATCTAAAAAAGTGTTTAACAGTTCATTTGTCGCACACTTAGAAAATGATAATAGATATCTTGTTTTTTATGGTGGGGCTTAGCTGGTTCTGGAAAGAGTTATTTTATAGCCGAAAGATATATATATAAACTGCTAAAGAGTAGCAAATGCAATTTGCTTGTAGTAAGAAAGACGGGCAAGAGCAACAGAGATAGTACGTTTGCATTGTTAAAGCAAATAATCATCAAGTGGAAGTTATATAAGCATTTTAAGATAAACGAAAGTGATTTAAGAATAAAGTGCTTACTTAATAACAATGAGATTATATTTGCAGGACTTGATGATGTTGAAAAGCTAAAGTCAATAACATTTACCAAAGGCGAATTAACTGATATATGGATTGAGGAAGCTTCAGAAGTGTTAGAAGCAGACTTTAATCAACTTGATGTTCGTTTGAGAGGTAAAGGAACTAAGAAACAAATAGTTATTAGTTTTAACCCTATTGACATAAACCATTGGCTAAAAAAGCGTTTTTTTGATAGGACGGACGAAAATACAACCATATTTCACAGCACATATAAAGATAATGATTTCCTTGATGAAGATTACAAGACATTGCTTGAAAGCTATAAAAACACAGACGAGTATTATTACAATGTGTATTGCTTGGGTATGTGGGGTGTGCTTGGAAAGACTGTCTTTGATGCAAGAAAAATAAACAAAAGATTACAAACAATACCTAACCCGTTAAAGGTTGGGTATTTTTTATATGATTATGACGGCATGAAGATAACTAACATTCGATGGGTAAATGACAAAAACGGTTATATTCAAATATATCAAGTGCCGAATGTTCCTAGAGTTACAAAGTATTGCATAGGCAGTGACACGGCGGGTGAGGGTTCAGACTATTTTACAGCTCATGTATTAGATGCTGTAACTGGCGAACAAGTGGCAGTTTTAAAGCAACAGTTTGATGCTGACCTGTACACAAAGCAAATGTACTGCTTAGGCAAGTATTACAAAGATGCCCTTATAGGCATAGAAGCAAACTTCGACAGCTTCCCAATAGCAGAGCTTCAAAGGCTAGGCTATAACAACCAATATGTTAGAGAAAAGATAGACGAATACACAGGCAAGACAGAAAAGCGGTTTGGATTTAGAACTACATCGCTTACAAGACCAACTATTATATCAAAGCTGATAGAGATAGTAAGAGAAAGCACTGAGTGTATAAATGACAAAGATACGCTTGAGGAACTTCTTACGATAATTAGGAACGAAAAGGGCAGGATAGAAGCACCCGCAGGTGGGCACGATGACCAAATGATGGGGCTTGCAATAGCACATCATATCAGAGAACAAGTTGTATTTGATAATGAGCCTATATATTCGAGCTATCAATATCAATTCAACTTTGAAAAAGAAGAAAACCAATATGGAGAAATCGGAAGCAGAATTGAAATAATTTAGGAGGCAGAAAATGAAAGAGTCTATGAAAGCAAAGCAATTGAGGCTATGGAAGATAAGACAAATTGAAAAAGGGCACGATGTGTCGAATGTCAGCACGCTTAAAGAGGCAGAACATTTTTTTGACAAGCAAGAAGTTACCGTTAAAGAAAATGGGCCAGTTAAAAAGCCAGTTAAAAAGCACAGCAAACCTGATAAAAAGGTGAAGTAAATGGAAACAATCATTTTAATATTGGCTGTATGCCTTTCAAATGTTTTTTGTTTGTTTGTGGGTGCTAGGATAGGTCAAAAAGTGAACAACAATGAACCCGTTAAACTTCCAAACCCAGCAAAAGCAATAGAAGAATATAAAGAAAACAAGGAATACAGGGAAGAGCAGGACAAACTCAATAGCATGCTTGAGAATATAAACAACTATAACGGCACAGGAATGGGACAAAGAGACCTTAAATAAAGGCAGGTGAAAACATGGACTTACAAGATATAAAAACTACTGACATATGGACGCTATATGACAAGAGCATAAGTTATTGCCGAATGATAGGAATGTTTAGTGACACAGACTTAAACTACCGTATGTATAATGGCGACCAATGGTATGGACTAAAAGTCGCAGGGATTGAAAAAGTTCAATATAACTTTATTAAACCTATTGTTAAGTATAAAACTGGTATTGTGTTGTCTAATTTATACGCTATAAATTATTCCTCTGAAAACTTTGAAAATAGAGAGTTTAGGAAGAACGCAGAAAAGATATGTAAACTTCTGAATAAAAAGGCAAGCAAGATTTGGGAAAAAGATTACATGGACTTAAAGCTACGTCTTGTAGTCAAAGATGCTGCAATAAATGACGAAGGAATAATTTACGTTAATTACGAGAACGAGCAACCTGTTAACGAAGTAATCAATAAGAATGACATTTATTATGGCAACGAGAACAACTCAGATATACAATCGCAGCCATACATACTGATTAAACAAAGAAAGCCCGTGTCAGAAGTAAGGACTTACGCTTTGAACAACGGAGTCAATGAAAAGGATATATACCATATACTAGGTGACCTTGAAACTTTAGAAGAAGCTGGTGAGTCAGCAAAATATGAAAAAGATGAAATGATTACTCTTATAACAAAGCTTTATAAAGAAAATGGCACAGTGCATTTTTCGCAGTCTACAAAATATGTCAATATCAAGAAAGATAAAGACACAGGACTCACTTATTATCCTGTTGCCCACATGGTGTGGGAAGACAAGAAAGGTTCTTCTCGTGGAGAAGGAGAAGTAAGGTATTTAATACCTAATCAGCTTGAAACTAATAAAACTGCAATGAGAAGAGCTTTGACTGTAAAAAATACCGCATATCCTCAGAAGGTAATAAATGTAGATAAAATATCAAACCCAAGTGCGGTAAATGAGGTTGGTGGCGTTATAAAGGCAAAGGGTGGAATTTCAGTTGATGATGTGTCAAAGATATTTGCCAACGTACCGCCAGCCCAAATGTCGCCTGATGTTGAACGATTGCAAAATGAACTCATACAAAGCACAAGAGAGCTTGCAGGTGCAGGAGATATTGCAACAGGACAGGTTAACCCTGCAAGTGCAAGTGGTAGGGCTATTCTCGCCGTTCAACAGGCGTCGCAGCAACCATTGACCGAACACTTACAATATGCAAAAGCTTTTATAGAAGACCTTGCTAGAATATGGCTTGACATAATTACCGTTTATGGTGGGAGTGTAAAGCTTGAAGAAGAAGTGGAAGACCCGCAAACAGGCGAAAAGTACACACAAATTTTAACAGTCCCTCAGGTGTCCCTTAAAGAGCTTCAAGCAAGCGTTAAGGTAGATATAACACCTAGAGGGGCTTTTGACAAGTACGCACAGGAAATGAGCATGGAAAACCTTTTGACAAACGGCTTGTTTTCGGTTCAGCGTATGCCCGAATTAAAGCTATATGTTAAGACACTTGACGATGACTCTGTAATGCCTAAACAAACTCTTATGGATGCAATTGAAGAATGGGAAAAAGAACAAGAAAAGATAGCAATGATGAACGCACAAGCCCAAATTATGCAACAGAACGCAAATCAATTCTTGATGGGTGATGCTGAACAGCAAGCAGGACAAATAGCCGATGTTAATCAGCAGGAAGTGCCCGTTAATTAAAACCGACCAAGCATTAAAGTCATTAAACTTAATGGATAGAGCAGAAGCAAACTGCCTTGTTAAATAGGAGGTAAAAATTATGTTTGAAGAAAATGAAAACCTTGTATTGGAAGATGAAATCATCGAAGAAGATACTGAAAACGTAGAGGAACAGACTACAGAAGAAACTGTTGATGGGGAAACGGAAGAAGTACCTGAAAAGCGTTATACAGAAGAAGAGCTCAACCAAAAACTTGATGAATTGCTTGCTAAAAAGATAGCACGCAAAGAAGCAAAGATAAGAAAAGAGTTAGAAAAAGAGTACCAACCTTATAAAGAGTTGGGAACTGTTGTCAACGCTGGGTTAGGAGTTAATGACGTAAATGAGGCAGCCAGTAACCTTAGAGAGTTTTACACTGAAAAGGGAATTGAAATTCCAAAGCCACAACCCAATTACAGCGAAAATGATTTAAAGGTTCTTGCTAATAGTGAAGCTAACGATATCATAGAGTCGGGATTTGATGAAGTGGTAGAAGAGGTTGACCGATTGGCAAAAATAGGCGTTGAAAATATGTCGCTAAGAGAAAAGATTGTGTTCACTAAGCTTGCCGAATATAGACAAGAAGAAGGAAGCAAAAAAGAACTAGCCAAAATCGGAGTATCTAGTGAAGTAGTTGACAGTAAAGAATTTAAAGACTTTGCAAGTCAATTTAACCAAAATACTCCAATATCAAAAGTGTACGAATTATATTCAAAAACAAGCGTTGAAAAAGCAAAGCCAGAAAAATTAGGTAGTATGAAAAATGGAAACTCAAAAGAGGAAAAGACCTTTTATTCCCCTGATGATGTAGACAAGCTAACAGAAAAAGAACTCGACGACCCTAAAATTTACGAGGCTGTGCGTAAGTCAATGCTTACATGGTAATAAGAAAGGATGATTTTAAATGGCAACAAATTTTAAACCTATGTTCTGGTCAAAATATTGTCAGACAGAACTTAAAAAAGACCTAGTTCTTTCAAATTGGTGTGATTTTCAATTTGAAGGAGAAATTAAACTTGGAAGTAGATTAAAAATAGTTGGTGCTGTAAGACCTACAGTACAGACTTATGTACCTGGCACAGACCTCACAATTGAGAGCTTGGGAGACAACTCACAGTACCTCGATATCACAAAAGCTGATGCTTTTGCATTCGAGGTTGACGATGTAGACAAGGCACAGTCAATGCCAAACTGCCTTGAGACACAGTTCAATGAAGCAAAGACAGCTCTTGCAGAGAGTGCGGATGCATTTGTTGGCACACAGGCACAATATGCTAACTCTGATATGATGTCTTCATCAACAGACATAAGCGGGCTTACAAGCTTTCTTACTCCAATTAATACTGCACATCAAAAATTGTATGAGAACAGTGTATCACAGAAAACAGAGCTAGCAGCAGACCTTACACCTGAGCACATTATCGGGTTAAGAACTGAACTTGCAGAACTCTTTACTGACAATGTAGAATTTGTCAAGCGTGGTGCTCTTGGCAAGTATGCAAATACATACATTCGCATGAGCAACAATCTTTACAATGATGGCACGGATGATTATGAGATGGTGAGAACAAAGAAAGCTATTGCTTTTGCAGGACAGATTGACAAGTTAGAGACTTGCAGAAAAGAAAAGGGCTTTGCCGATATCATCAAGGGGCTTCATGTATATGGTGCTAAGGTTGTAAGACCTAAAGAGCTATATGTCATTAAGGCTCACTAAGAAAGGGGAAAATAATAATGGCTGTTACTTCACTTACACCTACAAAAGGTGCATTTAACACAATCACAGAATTTGCCTTTACTGCTGCTACAACTGCAGCAGATGGCATAGAGTTTACATTGCCAAAGGCAAGCGATGAGTATGTCACTATCATTGCGACAAACACAAGTGCTGATACCGCATATGATATTACACTTAAGAAGCCTACTGCTGGTTCTTACGCTGCAGCAGGTGCAGATTTAGTACATGAACTTGCTGCAGGTGAGTTCGCTGTAATTCGCATTGAAAGTGCGAGATTTGCAAACACAAACGGCAAAGTTAAACTTGTTCCAGAAAACGCAGCTGTGACGGTTGCTGTTCTCTATTAATTTAGAGAAATATTAAAAGGGAGTACTTCGGTACTCCCTTTCTTATATGGTAGGTTACTCAAACGGAAAGAGGGCGGTTTGCTAAACCGTTAGGGCTTAAAAGCTGAATAGGTTCGACTCCTATACCTATCGCCAAACAATATTTCTGAGGTGAAAACATGGAAAAATTAACTCGCTTAGACAAATATATAATTACTCCAAACGTGTGCTTTTACGGAGGTTTTAGATGGAGTGGAAACGATATATTTTTATGTGAAGACCACGACACGGATATTGACTATGATTTTAAAGTTAAGCAAGAAATAAAAAATGGGATGCTTGTCACGGATTTACAACGTGAATATTCGATAAAAGGCAAAAATATAAAAGAAAACTCTCACATGGAAGTTGAACTTGAAAAAGGTCAACTTCTTGTTTATGTAGAGGGAATAGGCTACACGATGCCCGAACATAAGATGTGCGAAGTTGAAGATGCAATAGAACAGTTTAAAATATTGAGGGGTGATATGAATGACACTTGCGGAAATGAAAAAGAAAGCACTGTCTCTGATTGAAGAGATTGACACAACAAAAACAGATTTAACAAATGACCCTGATATAGCATCTAAAATTAACTATGTCATCAATCAAGTGCAGTATGAGCTTTCAAGAATAAAAAAAATAGCTGCATATAAGGAAATCACGGTAACGGAAAATGAAGTGCTTGATTTTGGGGATATTGACGATGCAAAAGAAATATATCAATTGTCCGTTGTAAAAGGCGTTTCTAACGAGATAAAGGCAAGCGGTACTATTGTTAAGTGCTTAGAAGCTGGCACGGCAGAGATTGAGTATTTTGTATATCCTGCAAGGATAAGCAATGAAACAGCTGACACATATACCTTTGAATTGTCTTCTGATGTATTAGAGTGTATGCCATATGGTGTTGCTGCTGACATTCTAAAAAGCGATGTATCAAACGCATATGGAAATGTATACTCACAAAGATACGAGCAGATGAAGCAACAAATTGATATACGCTATAATACTGGCTCTATAGAAATTGAGGATGGTGTGTAATGATTAGCGGAAGTCTGATAACTAGAAATTATACTAACTTCAGAGGTGTGGACTTCACAGACAATAAAGTTGGAATTGCAAGAAGTCCAGACAGCCTTAATATGTGGAAAGATTACGCAAAGTTAGGGAAATGCATAGAAACAAGACCTGATATAGAATTAGTTGAAAGTTATGACAATTCCGTTTATGGCATCTTTTTCTATAATGTAGGCAGTACAGAAATGATGATAGTACATAGCGGTACAAAACTGTATAAAGTTGTAGCAGGAACAAGAACAGAGTTATTCACAGGCATGAAACCCGCTATTAGTAAGTCTTTCATATTCAATAATATGCTTTATATTAAAGACGGCATAAACTACCTCAAGTTTGACGGTTCAACAATAGGGCAAGTCGAGGGGTATATTCCAACAACAACAATAGGCAGAAGACCAGCAGGCGGTGGAACAAAGTACGAAGATATAAATATGCTCTCTGCTTGGAGAATAAACTCGTTTTTGGCAGACGGACTAAACAAAGAATACTATTTGGATGCGACAGGTATTGACGAAGTAGCTCCAATTGTTACTGTTGACGGAGAAACACTAACATATGAAACAGATTATTTGTACACAAAAGAGTCTGGAAAAATAACTTTCACAGTTGCACCTCCTGCACCTTTAACGTCAGGTCAAGATACTGTAACGATTAAATTTAAAAAAACTATTTCAGGATATGCTGATAGAATTAAAAAATGCACCTTGTTACAAGTATTTGATAATAGGGTGTTTTTTAGTGGCAATCAGGATTACCCTAATGTACTTTGGCATTGTTCTTTGAACGACCCTACATATTGTAGCGATTTGGATTATTACAATGAAGGGATGGACTTGTCACCGATAACTGGACTTGTGGCAGGTAATAACGCCCTTTGGGTGTTCAAAAAGCCATCACAAGCCAATACAACGGTTTTTTACCATAATCCTGTAATAGATAGTGATTACGGAAAGATTTATCCAAGCACACACTCGAGCATATCAACGGGATGCATCGGTGGTGCTGTAAATTTCAATGATGATATAGCGTTCTTTTCTGATAGAGGAATGGAAGCTATTAACGGTGATGTTACAACAGAGCAAATAATTGCTCATAGAAGTTCTATGGTAGACAGGAAGTTGCTATCAGAAACGAGTTATGAAAACATGATACTTGAAGAATGGCAAGGTTATTTACTTGTTATCATTGGTGCAAAAGTATATTTAGCTGATAGCAGAGCAACATTCACAAACGAAAATCACATTGAGTATGAGTGGTTTTATTGGGATTTGTCGGACTCCATTACCTGTACAAAGGTAGACAATGGGATTTTTTATTTAGGCACAGCAAGTGGAATATATTCGCTAACCGACACATCTTCAACAAGAAGTGTTCTCTCGTATTGGTATACTCCGTTTGATGAATATAACTACCCTCAATATCAAAAGACGACAAGCAAACGAGGATGTGTAACAGACGTCATAGGCTCTGTTGTCATATCAGTTAAAGCCGACAAGGATAATATTCCTGAGCTCGTCGCTGAACATTCAGACTCTACAGGGTATGTAGTAAACAGGATAAAGAAGAAAAAGTGGAAAGCAATACAATTAGGGTTTACTTCTCTAACCCCGTTTGAGTTGTATTCGTGCACTTTAGAAGCATATGTAGGTGGATATTTAAAAAGATAGGAGGGCAATAAATGGCAATAGATTATAATGACCCAAGGTTCGCAGCTGTAGAAGCGGGAAAAGCAAATGAGCTTAACAATGTAAACAATACATATAATTCAATGATTAATCAAAGCGACCAATACTACCAGGACCAAATAAACGCTGCTAAAGATTATACTTCTACACAGCAAAAAATACAGCAAGACAACACTAACTTTATCACTGAAAAAATTGGTCAACAAAAAGAACAAGCAGAAAAAGATTACACCAAAGAGCAATCAGGTTCTTATGTTGACTTTCAAAAGCAAACTAACCAATACAGTGCAAATGCTGAGCAAATGGCATCGCAAGGATTAAACACCTCTGGATATAGCGAGTCTTCAAAAGTTAGCATGTATAATCAGTATCAAAACAGAGTGGCAACCGCAAGAGATGTATTCAGCAGAGCAGTGCTTAATTATGACAATTCTATCAAAGAGGCACAGCTCGCTAACAACGCTAAATTGGCAGAGATAGCATATAACGCACTTCAAACACAATTACAGTTATCTTTACAGGGCTTTCAATATAAGAATACTCTGTTACAAACGCAATTACAGCAACAGCAACAAGTTAACAATACATATTATTCAAGATGGCAAGATGTACAATCTCAAATTAACACTGAAAATCAGCTTGCGGAAAGTGTTAGACAATATAATCAAAACTATGCGTTAGAACAGGCAAATATAGCCGCTACAAATTCGGCAACGAGAGCAACAGAACAAGCTAATGCTAACGCTACAATTAATAAGCAGGGGTCAACTCAAAGTGCTCAGATAAAAACAAGTTGGTATAGCGGTGCAATCAATCCAGATGTAAAATATGGAACATTCTCAGTAACAGATAAGAGCGGGGTTAAATATCAGCCTAATAATATCGGAGGCGTAAAGCTTTCAAAAACAGGGGTTACCCTTGACTACAATACTAAAGACCAAAACATATGGACTGCAAAAATAAATGGAGCGACACGTTATTATTATTGGGCAGGCGAAAAGAACAAATATATTGAAATTCCCGCCAAAACTTTCAATTCGATGAAAAAATCAGGTGGAGGCTCAAGATAAGGAGGCTATACGATGGCTGATTTTTATGTGGACAAAGATGGAACAATTAAAAAGAAAAAGAAAAAGCTTCTTGTTGCGGATAGCCCAAACACCGTAAAAAAAGGAACTGAAAGTGCAAAAACCCATGTAAGTAATAAGATATTAAATGGTACGGGGTATCTTATTAAAGAGTTTGGCACAGAAGCATTAGGTGGGCTTTCTGGAATTGGAGAAGCTACGGCAACGGAGCTTCAAAGCAACCTTAAAAAAGGCGAAAATAAATCGATATTAAAAACAGGCATAGACCTTTTTGAATCTATTTTAGAGTGGTCAGACCCAGTTTCAATTGCTTCAAAACTTACAGCGAACTCAGTCAACAGTGCTTATAACGCATTTAAAAAAGACGGCAACATCTTGAATAAAACGGTTGAATTTGCGTTGAACGCTGGCTCTCCTGAAACTCCTATTGGTAAGGCTATTCAAGCAGCGGGAAGCGTTCTTCCTGATAACACAGATACAAAGGTTGAAAAAATAGGCAAAACGATATCGGCACCATACTACAATGCAAGAGAAAGTCTCGACAAGGAAAAAGAAGTGTATGGTAAGCCTTTACAAACTGCTGGCACAGTGGCTGGCGTTGTTGGTAGGATGATACCTACTATTGGAGCAACTCTCGCTACAAAAAGCCCAAATGTTGGACTTGCTACAATGGCGTTTGGAGCAAAAGGCAGTGCGACAACAGAAGCGTTGAATAAAGGTGCAGACCTTGAAACAGCCATAAAGATAGGAAATATTAAAGGCGAAACGGAATATTTAACCGAAATGCTCACAGGTGGTTTTAAAGTATTAGGTAAAGGAACTCTTGACGACTTAGCAGAAAAGGGGATATTAAAACTCGCTAAAAAAGAATTAACACAAAAACTTCTTAAAGAAGGCTACAATATCGGCGGTGAGGTTCTAGAAGAAACTATATCGGATATTGCGGGAACTGCTGTTGATAAAGGCACCGTTGACCCTAACGCAAGCTATGGCATTGATGATTTAAGTGAGACGGCTCTTGTAACCGCATTAAGCACCGTTGCTTTGAACGCTATCACAAGAGGCAAGGCGGGAGGAATAAGCCTCACGCAGAACGAAAAAAGTGTAGTTGATAACGCAGTAAAAGAGAGAACAAATAAAGCACAAAAAGAAAAAGCCGTAAATGAGAAAGCAAACCAACTTATCAGCGAAAAAGAGTCAACTTTCGGAACTCTTAATAATGCTGAAAAGCAGAATATAAAAGACAAGGTTATTCAGCAGTTAGACAATGGCGAAATAGACTATACAAAGTCTATTTTGAATAAAAATGAAATTAATAAAATAACAGAAGAAGTTAAAACTGACCTTCTGAATGGAAACTTCGATATTGAAAGCATTGAGAACACGCTTGCAGGTGCGACCACGAGCCGAATTAAAGCACTTGAAACTCAATTAGAACAAACTACTAACGAGGAAGAAAAAGGGCAAATACAGGCTCAAATAAGCGAATTGAAAACGTCTAAAGATAATGAATTAATGTCAATGCTCAAAAATGATAATTTATTGCAAAATAGTTATCGTGAAGCCAAACTAAAAAGTCAAAAGTTTGTTTATGAAGTTCAAGACGAAGATAGCGATTATAAGAAAAAGATTGCTGATGAATTTATCAAAAAGGCAAACAATTCTACCAAATCGCATCAAACATTTGAAATGCTTTCTAAACTCGCTGATGATAGACAGGCACAATATCATATTACTAATAACGATGAACTCGCAGAAATGGGATATAGCATTGAGGGCAAGACTATTAATGGGTTAGTTAATAAGAATGGCGAAGTATTGATTAACATTGATTCTGACAATGCCATCAATAGGATTCTAGGTCACGAAACAACACATCTGTTTGAGGGTACGCAAGAACATACAGAGCTTAAAGAAATGGTAAAGCAGTTTGCCACTACAAAAGGCGAGTATAATACAAGGTTTAAAGAGATGCAGAGACTTTATAATGGCACAAATGCTAATATTGAAGATGAGGTAACAAGTGAACTTGTTGGAGATTATCTATTCACAGACGCAGACTTTATTAACAACCTTTCTACGGGAAAGCCGAACATATTTAAGAAAATATATGAAGAAATCAAGCACCTCTATAAGTTTGCTACATCGGGTTCAAAAGAAGCAAGAGAACTTGAAAAAGTTAAAAAGGTTTTTGACAAGGCGTACAAAAACACCACCGCAAAAAGCGATGGTGTTTTTAAGTATTCTATAACATATACAACTGAAAATAAACCAATCGTTGTAATTGATGAAAACATTCTTGATGGCGTTTCAAAAAATGATTGGATAGCAACAGTCAAGAATATTATAAATGAAAAATTTTCCGCTGGAATACCTGTAAAAGGAAGGCTAATAAAGGTTAATGCAGTTACAAGAGATGAATACCCTAAGTCAAAAAACAGTCAGCATTATAAAAGATATGATAAGGTTGTATATAAAGACAAATTTAAGTCTGCAAACAATCTTGATGAAATTATAATTGCTTCTACGAATTATATTAATGAAGATTTAAAACACGAAAGAAAAGATAACTTTGTACAATTTGCTCGTGGCGATGTTTTAATGCGTATAGGAGAAAATGACTATTCAGCAAAAGTGATTGTTGGGTTTACATCAGGAAATAGTATGGTTTTATATGATGTAATAGATTTTATACCTACACGAATTTCAATAAAAAAAGCGGATGCACACGCCGCCCAATCGCAATATGCGAAGAACAACGGAAAAGGTGCATCCACTGACACCACTATATCACAAGATAAAAATGATGTCAATAATAGTATATCACAAAATTCTGAAAATAGTGTCAAACTTTTTCTTAAAAATCCAAACACTCAAATAGCACCCACTAAAAACGATATATTCGGAAGTGACATTAAGTATCAAGGAAACAACGCAGATACTGCAACGGGTAAAGATTTAGCACCTGTAAAAACGGTTGAAACTTCACAAGATATCGCATCGATAAAAGAAACTTCAAAACTTGAAACAGAGCAAGAACCCGAAAGCACTTACAAAAAGACGAGAAAAGAACTTCGCAAAAGTCTCATTGAAAATGAAAGCAGTTTTTTTGAAGATGCTTTGGATAATGCAAAAAATATTCCCGTGCTTTTGCTGAATAATACCGATACTATAAGATCTACGGAGTTAGTGTTTGGAAGAAAAGAGGGAAACATAATAAACTCTCTTATATTTCAGCCTGCACTAGATAACGAGGCGGACAGTATTAAATGGCAAAATCAGCAAAGGCAAGATATAAAAGATTTGGGGATTAAGGCAAAGAGCAAAGAGAGCGCGGCAGTTCAAAAGTACGGCGAAGGCGTATGGATGGACGAATCAGGGCAAAAAAAAGAGTATGGAGATATGGAACTAGCAAAAGAGTTCAAAGATGCCAAAACTAGAAAAAGAATTAGGCGTGCCGCAACAGTAATACGAAATAAATACGATAATTATATCGATAAAGCAAACAATGTTTTAACAAGCTTAGGATTTGAACCAATTAAAAAGAGAAACGACTACATGAGACACTTCCAAGAACTTACAGATGTTTTCTCAATGTATGGCATTCCTTTTAACTCTCAAAATATGCAAGAAAACAACTTGCCGACAGACATCAACGGGTTAACGGAGTTTTGGACTCCTCAAAAGAATTATTTTGCAAATATGCAGCCACGAACAGGCACAAAAACAACATACGATGCCATAACGGGAATTGACGGATATATTGGAGGAATTTCAAACTTAATATTTCACACAGAGGACATCCAAAGAGGCAGGGCATTTGAGGAAACCATAAGAGAAACTTTCGGGCAAGACAAAAAATTTAACAACCTTGAAAATCTTTCAGAAGAATTAAAGCAAGAACGATCTAAAAAAATTCAAGATAATCATTTGTCTGGCTATGCTGCATGGGTTCGCAGATGGACAAACAACATTGCGGGCAAGAAGAATACGGCTGACCGTGTAGCAGAAGAACTGGCAAGCAGAACAATTTTCTCGTTTTTTGACCAAGTAAGAAAACAAGTCGGAGCTAATATGGTAGGTTTCAATCTTTCCTCTCCATTGACCAACTTAATAGCTCCTGTGCAAGCTGCATCAAAAACAAATAAGCTGGCATTAGCGAAAGGCACGGCGGATGCCGTTAAAAACATATTCGTAAAGGATGGCTTTGCAGATAAAAATAAGTTTTTAACCTCACGCATGGGTACTGATATGCTTTCCAAAAATGCATGGCAAAAAATGCAAGGTGCAGGCTTTATATTTATGAAGGGTATTGACTCTTTCGCTTCAAACCAAATTGTAAGAAGTAAATATTATGAATTAAAAGCAAAAGGTATGAGCGAAGAACAGTCACACGCAGAGGCTGGCAAGTTTGCGGCACGCATTATGGGCGATAGAACAAAGGGCGCAAATGCTCAGTTATATAACTCAAAACTAATAAATATGGCATTTCAATTCCAATTAGAAGTAAATAATCAGTTATATAGTATGTTCTATGACACATATCATGAGTCAAAAGAAGTGGCACAAGGTAACGCTCTTGAAATGGCGGCTGGAATGACATTCACATTAGGTCAGCTTTTTGCATATACTCATGTGTTCGGGCAAACATTCAAGGCAATAGCAGGGTATAACCCAACTTTCGATGTTATAGAGATGATGATTACAGCTTTCGGTTGGGATGATGACGATGATAGTGATGATACAGTATCGGACAATCTAAAGCAAGCGTTTGGTAAACTTTGTGATGCTTTGCCATATGTAAACTTAATATCTGGCGGTGGTCGTATACCTTTAACAAATGCAATTCCTAACTTTGTAGCTGTTGGCAGAGGCGATAAAGACCAATATGGAAATGAGCGTACAGTAAAAGGAGAGCTGAAAAAACTCCAATACCTTGCTTTACCAACGGGTGGAAATCAGATTAAAAAGACCTATAACGGCTTAAAAATGTTCGACAAAGATTTGTCAGTTAGCGGTTCTTATACTGATAGCGGTAATATGCGGTTTCCTGTTGAAGATACTGTGCAAAACAGAATACAGGCGAGTTTATTCGGGCAGTACGCTAACGAAAACGCAAGAAACTATTTTGACAATGAGCGTGCACCACTGAAGAAAAAGCAAATTGAAGAGTTTAAAGAACTTGATATCCCTATTGCCGATTACTGGAAGTACAGAAGCGGACTAAAGGATAAAGACAAACTCAATGAAAAATTTGATTATATCGACAGTATGAATGTATCTGATAAGCAGAAAAACATTATGGTGAACAATGTTGTAAACCGTGATAAACCCGTTGATATGAGCAATTACAGCGATTTTGGGAACTATGAAGAGTTTGACTTTGCGACCAAGAACAAAGAAAAATATGACTTCCTAAAAAGTAATGGTGTATCTTACAAGTCTTATTCTAAGAGTGACGAAAGTAAAGAAGCATACGATTGGGCGTTCAACAACCCCGAATCGTACGCCGTGTCTAATGCTGTAACAAACGATGTAGTCTCTTATAGGCAATACACAAGCGACCTGAACGAGTTAAAAGCGGATAAATACTCTTCTGGAAAATCTATAAGCGGTAGCAGAAAAGAAAAAGTTGTTGATTATATTAATAACTTAGATGCTGATTATGGAGCAAAACTCATTCTTTATAAAACAGAGTATTCAAGCGATGACAGCGTAAACAACGACATCGTAGAATATCTGAACAATAGAGAAGATATCAACTATCAACAGATGAAAACCATATTGATTAAATTAGGTATGACCGTTGACCAAGACGGAAATATAAATTGGTAAGAGGGGGATTAAATGAAACAAGACATGAACGGAGTAAGGACAGCCCAAGACATAGAGCGGAAATACAACTTGTCTGAAATGGGGAAAAACATAGAGCTTGCAGAAGATAAGATTTTCAAAGTTAACAACGAATTGACTAACTTCACAAATTCAGTTACATCTCAGTTTGAGGCGGTGCAGACCTCAATAGACGGTAAAGCAGAAATATGGTTCTATAGCGGTGCTCCTTCTCTTTCAAATCCTCCTGCTAATTCGTGGGAGGATTTTTCCATGCACGTTGGTGATTTATATTACGACACCAACACAGGCTATGCATACAGATTTAAGGTTGCCGATAGTGTGTACAGTTGGGAACAAGTACAAGACCAAGATACGGTTGAATCTCTTGCACTTGCAAATTCAGCGGTAGACACTGCGGACTCAAAGCGTAGGGTTTTTCTTGAAACTCCAACAACGCCATATGACAACGGTGACTTATGGATTAACAATCAAGAATTATATGTATGCCAAACCGCAAGAGAAACAGGAGAATATACAGAAGGTGATTTTGCAATAGCAACAAAATACACAGATGACACTGTGGCAAACGAGGTCGCAAGTGCGTTGTCGGAGGTGAGAGAAAGCGTGACTTTTTTAAATGGTTCAGAAGGTGGAATATTTAGACCGATAGACAGTAATGGCGATGGAATAAACGATGGGTTTATTTTAGCAGACAGAACCGATGCAGTTCTCCCACCCGATGCCAAGTGCCTTGTTGCGAACTATGAAGGTATAGGATTTTCTCAAGATGGAGGTGACTCGTATTCTATCGCTTTAAAACATGATGGAGTTGCTGGAAATTGGTCGTTCAGCGGTTCGCAAGCAATAGACGGAACTAACATCAAAGGGTATGTTGCTAATATAGCAAATTCAACGCAAAGCTTCGGTTGGAATAGCCAGGGACTTTTGTTTTATGATAAAGATACTCTTCCTCAAAATGACCCGCCACAATTTGGTGATATGAACAGTGGTATAGGAGCAATAAGGTTTCAACAGACGAGAGCAGACGAAGGGATGTATAGAGGCAACACCATTCTTATACAAGCCAAAAAATCTACGAATCAAGGAGGCTCGGGAACATCGTCAATATATTTGAGTGCAGATAGGCTTGTTTTCAACGATGTTCCCTACGGAGGGGATGGTTGGAAATCTTTAAACTATTTTAATGGCTGGCATAATAGAGATGACGCACCTTATGAGAATGGACAATTCCAAAAAGTAGACGGAGTTGTTATAATGCAAGGCTTAATAAGTGGTGGTTCAACAACTCTTGTGCCTGCATTTTTATTACCAGAGGGGTACAGACCTAGTAAAAGACTTATATTTCCTATGTTGACAGGTAGCGGTATGGGTAGATTATTCGTGCAAGACGACGGATACTGTATTCCAGACGGCATAGGTAAAGAGGTGTGGTCATCTCTCTCTAATATACAGTTTTATGTGGGGTGATTAAATGTATTATGCAGTAGAAAAAGAAACTGGAAAATTTATAACATCTTTTATAAACGGCGGTGACTATGAACTAAAAGGAAACGAAACCATTGTAACCACCGAATGGGCTAACGGGTTATATGGGCCAACTTACGGCTTTAAAAATAATTGTTGGAAGAATGGTATGTCAGAAGAAGAAATTCAGCAATTAATAGAACAAGGAGAGTTACAAGGATTAAGAAACGAAAGACAAGCAAAATGTTTCCCAATTATCAATCGTGGTCAACCGTGGTATGACAAGCTTACCGAAGAACAGAAAACAGAGCTTAATACTTGGTATCAAGCGTGGTTAGATGTAACAGAAACTATGGCAGCACCTAAAAAACCTGAATGGATTTAATGGAGGAAATAAAATGAGTAACTTTCTTACATACCCGCTTAAAACAATGAGAATAACACAGTCGTATAATGGAAGAACATCCCACATAACACACACAACAGGCAATCCAAAAGATTATCCGATAGATGACGGTGAAAAGGATTGTGGCAGAGGCGATTTTTATTGCCCATGCGATGAAATAAAAGTTGCACGCATTTATGGTGTCGGCAATAAGGGAGTAAACACAATCTGGCTTGAGTCAACATCACCTGTTACCTTTGCAGATGGAACAACCGACTTTGCAACAATTCTTATAATGCACCCTAACGATGATGATTTAAGAACTCTAAGGGTTGGACAAACTTTTAAGCGTAACGCATATATACTCCGAGAAGGCACAGACGGTGCAAGCGGATATCACTTCCATATTTCAGTGGGCAAGGGCAAAATGGCGGGCAATGGCTGGGCAAAAAACTCATACGGCAAATGGGTGCTTACAACAACTCATGGCACATTCCCGCCAGAGCAATTGTTCTTTGTGGACAAGTCATTTACAAACATTGTTGAAAGCAAAGGACTTGCATTTAAAAGCGTTTCTACAAATCCATATGAAGAACCTAAAAGAGCAGTAACAAAAGGTCATGTTGGTGAAGATGTAAAATGGGCGCAATGGGAACTTACAAGACTTGGATATAACGTTGGAAACGCAGGAATTGACGGACGGTGCGGAGCAATAACAACGGAAGCAATAAAGAAGTTCCAGAGAGAACACAAAGACCTAAATGGCAAGCAACTTTTGGCTGATGGATTTGCAGGACCACTTACAAGAGGTGCAATGAAAAATGCGTAACGTAAAGGAGCATTAAAATGGAGTGGACTGTTGTAACAGTTATCATAGCATTAGTAGGGTTTGTGGCGACCTTTGTCGGTGCAGCAATTAAATTTACGACTATAGTAATACGGCTTGATTGTAGTGTTAAGCAATTCAGCGAAACAGCAAAGGATTTGACGTTTAAAAACACTGAATCTCATGCACGTATTTGGGAACACAACAAATCACAAGATGAAAAAATAGAAGACCACGCACAAATTATTAATAATCATGAAACTAGATTAAGCATAATAGAAAATAAAAAAGGAGGACAAAAGTGAACATATTAAGTTTTATTACGCAAGACGGACTTATTCTTGTTCCTGTGCTGTACATACTTGGTATGATTATAAAAGGAATTGAAAAAATACCCGATAAGTATATACCAATTATTTTGCTTGGGTTCGGCGTAGGACTTTCAATTTTCTTGCTTGGCATTAATATTAGCGGAGTAATACAAGGTGTATTGTTAACAGGCTTGACCGTATACGGCAATCAAGTATTAAAGCAGATGTCAAAAAGTGAATAGATATAAAATTAGCGGGCAAGGTTAATTCCTTGCCCGCTTTTGTTTTTATCAGATTAAAAACAAATGTTTTGACTTGCATCTTGACTTGCACATTTTTGTTTTTTATTGTTTTTTTATGTTTTTTCTTGCACTTAAAGAAAAATAAATACCTTGTAAAACACGCTGAAAACAACGTAGTTACAAGGTATTTATCTGGAGCTACTGAGGGGACTCGAACCCCTGATCTGCTGATTACGAATCAGCTGCTCTACCACCTGAGCCACAGTAGCACATATAAGATTTCTGTAAAATAATATTATACAATTTGATAAATAAACGATTTATCATAAAAGTATAGTAGCTTGTTAATATTAATACCAGTATATTATAAATAAGGCGGAAGGCTTTTGCAATAGACTTTTAAAAAAAGTGTTTAATAATTGTGAGGATAATTTTGTATAGGTTAATTGACATAATAAAAAGGCTATGATAACATAAGAAATAGATTTTAATAGATTGAAATAGAATGGAGCATATTTTTATGAAAAAAGTTATATCGATGTTACTTGTTATAATGATGTTCTTTACGTTCGCTTGTGCTTGTGATAAAAAAGATGATGACCCAACGCTTAGCACAGTAAAAACCGAAGATGTCAATAAGGGCAGATTACTTAAAGATTATATTGATATTAACCAAACAGGTAAGTATATGATTACAACTGAAATGGTAATGGAGGATGGCACAACTATTCCGGTTACGATTATAATTTCAGGTCCAACAAAGAAGATGCTTACACTAAATATGCCATTGGAAGATGGAACACAGCTCCCAATAAGTGTTGTGCTTAATGGTGCTAAGAAGATATTATTGTTCTCCAGCCTTAGAACATATGGCGAGATAGGCGAGCAACAAATGTCTGATCTCACATCTTTTCTCAAGGGTGCTTATATTCAACTCAATGCACTTTCTTTCGTTGACGAGGGAACAGTTGATGTTAATGGTATAACTTATAGCTATGAGGATTATACAAATCCAGCAAGTCAGCAGGTTTCAAGATTCTTATTTAAGGATGGCAAGCTTGTTATGAAAGGTTCTGTTTCAACTGATGGGATCGCTTCTGAATATCAGAAATTTACTATTTCAGGCAATGTAACAGATGATATGTTTGTTATTCCTTCGGAGTATAGAAATGACCCTGAAGAAGTAGGCAAGTTTGTATCACAGATTGATCAACCAGCGTCATAACTAAAAAGTCTAAAATTAATACCCTGTGCGAATGCATGGGGTATTTTTTAAAGGAGTGTTTTAATTGACCGCTTTAATAACAGGAGCATCAAGAGGAATAGGAGCACAAATTGCAACTTTGCTTGCTAAAAGCGGTTATTCAGTTGCAATAAACTACAGTAGCTCAAAAAAACAAGCAATATTGGTTGAAAAGGAGCTTGTGAAGTGTGGCTATAGCGCAAAAGCCTTTTGTGCTGATGTCAGTGACGCACAGGCAGTGAACCAAATGGTGCAGGATATCGAGAACACATTGGGTAAAGTAAAAGTGCTTGTCAACAATGCTGGAATAGCACAGCAGAAGCTGTTTTGCGATATAACAGAAAGCGATTTTGACAGAATGTTTGATGTTAATGTTAAAGGTGTATTTAATTGCTGCAAAGCGGTGTTGCCATCAATGATAAGTGAAAAGCGTGGTAGCATAATTAATATATCTTCAATGTGGGGGCAGGTAGGAGCATCATGTGAGGTACATTACTCTGCATCAAAGGCGGCGGTAATCGGGATTACGCAGGCACTGGCAAAAGAAGTTGGACCATCAAATGTAAGAGTAAATTGCATTTGCCCAGGTGTAATAGACACACAGATGAATGTAAATTTGGATGAAAGCACTGTTGAGCAGTTGAAAGAAGAAACACCGCTTGGGATAATAGGCACACCAAACGACATCGCAGAACTTGCACTATTTTTGAGTGGAGAAAAAGCAAGGTTTATTACAGGACAGGTGATAGGAGTTAATGGCGGAATGGTGATATAGTATGTAGTTACATTACTTTTGCTGCTTTTTGAATAACACAAAGTAAAAAGCATGATAGTGTAAAGATTATTTACTTTACACTATCATGCTTTAGGTTTTTAATAATATATAATATCAACCCCACTACCTGATTGTAAGTAGTGGGGTTGATTTGCTTGAATTTTAGCCTAGAATCTCTTTGAGTATTTTCGTAACTTCTTGTGCTGGTGCCTGGCCACGTAAAGCACGCATTGATTGACCGATAAGGTATTGTAATGCCTGTGCCTTTCCTCCCTTATACTCATCAACAGATTTTTGATTATCCGCAAGCACTTGCTCGATAGTTGATTTGATTGCTGTATTATCAGTCATAACAGCGAGGTTATTGTCCTTAACATACTGCTCTGGATCAATATTTTCGGCAAATACTTTCGCAAAGACTTTTTTGGCAGTATCTCTTGTGATTTTTCCTTTTGCAAGCATAACAATAATCTTGCCAAGAGAGCTGTCGTCAAATGATATATTTTCTGGCAGAGTACCACTGTCGTTAAGCAACTTCATAAGCTCAACCATAATCCAGTTTGCAGCATCTTTTGGATTGCCACAAATCTCTGCTGTCTTTTCAAACAAAGCAACAAGGTGAACAGAATTTGTGAGTATACCTGTGTCATACTCGGGAAGTCCAAGCTCATTCATATATCTTTGCTTTTTTTGCTCTGGAAGCTCTGGCAAAGTGCCTCTTATATCTTCAATATGAGCATCGCTAATCTCAATTGGTGGAAGGTCAGGTTCGGGGAAGTATTTGTAATCATGTGCATCCTCTTTAGAACGCATAGCGTAACTCATACCTTTGTTATCATCCCAACGGCGTGTTTCCTGAACAACTCTTTTGCCTTCTTCAAGTAATTCTATCTGGCGTTTACTTTCGCTTTCTATAGCTCTTGAAATAGCCTTAAATGAGTTCATGTTTTTCATTTCTGTACGAACGCCGAGCTCAGCTTGACCAACAGGGCGGACAGAGAGGTTGATGTCTGCACGAAGTGAACCTTCCTGCATCTTGCAATCTGAAACGCCGGTGTACTCAAGAATAGCTTTGAGTTTTTCAAGGTACTCAATAGCCTCTTCAGCAGAGCAAAGGTCAGGCTCGCTAACAATTTCAAGAAGTGGGACACCACAACGGTTATAGTCAACCAGCGTGCAATCTTCCCATGGGTCATGGATAAGCTTGCCTGCGTCCTCTTCCATATGAATTTCCTTAATGCGTACCTTCTTTGTGCTTCCATCAGCACTGTTTATTTCAACATATCCAGTTTGGCAGATAGGAAGATAAAGCTGTGAAATTTGGTAAGCTTTTGGAAGGTCAGGGTAGAAATAGTTCTTGCGGTCAAACTTGTTGTATTGTGTAATAGAGCAGTTGGTAGCAAGTCCTGTTTTTATTGCATAGTCAACAACACTGCGGTTTAAAAGTGGAAGTGTTCCAGGCATACCAGAGCAAACTTCGCAAACATGTGTGTTTGGGTCTCCACCAAACTCTGTTGTGCAGTTGCAAAAAATCTTGGTATTTGTAGACAGCTCGGTATGAACCTCAAGTCCTAAGGTCATTTCATAGTTCATTATTTTGCCGCCCCCTTAATAAGTTCTGGATTTTTTACAAAGTCTGTAGCCTTTTGGAAACCAAGAGCAGTTTGCATTATTGTTGTTTCATCGAATGGCTTACCGATAAGTTGCAGGCCTATTGGCAAATTATTGCTGTCAAATCCGCAAGGAACGCAAACAGCAGGAAGTCCTGCAATGTTAATCATAACTGTATAAATATCGCCCAAATACATCTTAAGTGGGTCGGACAAACTCTCACCCTTTTTAAGTGCTGTTGTAGGGGCGACAGGGCCAAGAAGCATATCATACTTTTCAAAAGCCTCAAAGAAAGATGCCTGAATAAGCTTTTTAGCTTGCAATGCTTTTTTATAATAAGCATCATAATAACCGCTGCTAAGAACGAAGTTGCCAAGCATTATACGGCGTTTAACTTCCATTCCAAAGCCTTCACTACGGCTCTTTATATATGTTTCTTTAAGATTTTCAGCAACAGGGCTTGAATAGCCATACTTAACACCATCATAGCGAGAAAGATTGGAGCAAGCCTCTGCACACGCAATTATATAATAGGTAGGGATTGCATATTTAACAATCGGCATTGGAAACTCTTCAACGGTTGCACCAAGCTTTTGAAGCTCATTTGCAGCGTTAAGAATCGCATCTTTAACATCTGGAGAAATACCCTCGCCAAGATAATCAGAAGGAATACCGATTTTTTTACCCTTTACATCACCGTCAAGCACCTTTGAAAAGTCAAATTTCGGGAACTCCATTGAAGTGCCGTCCTTTGCATCTTTACCACTGATGATTTCAAACAATGCTGCACAGTCGG
>Ga0074193_1001706_pt1 | contig 24596 bp, 25 predicted proteins | sample EPASupsiteHSE605_FD_64523 | JGI IMG/M metagenome (GOLD analysis project Ga0074193, IMG submission 64523) | Bioremediated contaminated groundwater from EPA Superfund site, New Mexico - Sample HSE6-05 | ecosystem: Environmental > Aquatic > Deep subsurface > Groundwater > Contaminated ... | reverse complement strand
TTGATGTGGTCATCCCAATCATTTGGTGCATTTAAAGTGACTGCAACAAGTGTTACACCATCTTTCTCGGCTGCAGAGACAAGGCATCTTCCACTTTTCTTGGTAAATCCTGTTTTTATGCCAATCGCAGGATCATAAGTTTTCAATAAACGATTATGATTTGTTAGTGTTCGTGGATAAGGCGGGTTACCATAGCTTAAAAGCGCATTTTCAGAGCAACAAATCGAGCGAAACGCTGGATTTGATATTGCCTCTGCTCCCAAAAGCGCCATATCATATGCTGTAGAATAATGACCTTCTTCATCAAGACCTGACGGTGTTACAAAATTTGTGTGTTTCATTCCAATTTGCTGTGCTCGTGCATTCATAAGCTGTGAAAATTTTTGCAAATCTCCACCTACCGTCATTGCAGCAACATTTGCCGCATCATTACCCGATGCCAAAAGCATACCATAAACAAGGTCTTTCACCGACACAGTATCACCAGGCAAAAGTCCCATTGATGTACCTTCAACCTTCAACATATCTTCTGTTGTTATAATCGTATCGTTTTTTATTCCTGATTCAAGAGTTAGTAGTGAAGTCATTATTTTTGTTGTGCTTGCCATTGGTAACTTCTCATTTTCATTCATACCATACACAAGTTCTCTACTACTCACTTCAATAAGTGCTGCGGATTTTGCAGAAACATCTAGTGCGCTAGCATCGATAGTTAAAAATATGCTACACACAGCTACAAATAAAGATAAAATTATTTTAATCAACAAAACAACCACCTGCCATTTTTAAATAAATATGCAGGCGGTTGCTAAAAAATCAATTAAAATTTATTTATCAAGGTCATTCTTAGTTTTATTAATAAGACCTGTAACTTTATCAAACATATCTGGAACAAGGCTAACCATTCTCTCAGCAGCATTGTCATAAGCAGTGATATGCTTAATTGTAACTTCACCATTGCTGATTAGTAAGAATGCTACAGGAGTGATTGTAACGCCAGCACCGCCGCCACCACCAAAAAGCTCTTGATTGCCTTTTGTTGGAAAGTCTGTGCCACCACTTGCAAATCCATATGTAACCTTAGACACAGGGATTATTGTAAGTCCTGCTTCTGTATATACTGGCTCACCAATTATTGTGCTAACATCTACTAAATTTTTAACCTTTTCAATTGTTGTTCCAAGAAGTCCTGCTGCTGATGTTTGTTCTTTCATTTTAAGCACCACCCAATTTTATTTTTGATTTTTGTTCTTCATTTATATTTTCATTGCTCCCACCATGCGAGAAAAGCAGTTTGAAAATAATCTTATTTACTATCTTAATGCCATAGCCCATTAATGCCATTACCATAAAGATTGGTCTAAAAGCTACTACTGTGTGAAGGTCGCCAGTATTTTTTTTTGCAAGGAAGTCCGGATTAATATCAACATCATACTCCCTAACCTTCATGTTTGTACAAATTGTTCCAAGTGCGGGAAAAACTGCTGCACAAGTTTTTCCATAATTCATTGCGGTATCAGCCGCATCGTCACCCGCTACAGTCAAGTCAACAAACAGTTCTTTGATTACGATGTGCTTTAAAATCTTGCTGACCATAACTTTTGTTTTTGAGGCAATGTATTTTAGTATTTCTATTATTCCACCAAAGCCTCCAAGTTTTTCAAAAATGCTCTTTGTCTTTGCATAAGCACCTTCAAAATCAAAGGCCTTTATTTTTGCCCAGATTTCATCGAGATCCTTTTTTTCTTTTGGCTCTTCTTCCTCTTTTTCAGCCTTTTTCTTTTCTTTTTTAGCCTTGATTTTTTCAATCAAAGGATTAAATTTTGCTTTATACCATTCAATTCTTTCTGTAGTAAATTGTTCAGGATAAAGGTTAATTTTGAAGAAGCCCCATTTAAGCCTGACTTTTGTTCCGCTTTCTCCAAAATCTAGTCCAAGAGTTACTTTTACTGTTAATAACAATGAAGTCACGATGAGGAACAAAAGCTGAAGAGCTATAAATACAAGTATAATCCAGCCAATAATTTTAAGTACAATCAATAATCAACACCTCCCCCTGTTTTATTAAATAATATCAAATAAAATAACAATTTTGTTAAGCGCCCTGCTCAACATTCTCATTATTTTCCTCAGTTGATTGAGGCTCCGTCATTTCTACATTTTCATTCTGTGGTAATGGTGGAAGTTCATCAAGAGAAGAAATGCAAAAACACCTTAAAAATTCTGGTGTAGTGCCATAAATTAGTGGTCTGCCTGGCAAATCCATTCTACCTTTTTCTTCTATCAAACCTTTTTGGCAAAGTGTTGACATTACTCCCGAACAGTCAACTCCTCTGACTTGTTCTACAAAAGATTTGGTTACAGGCTGATTATATGCTACAACAGCTAGAACTTCAAATGCTGCTTGTGACAATGGCGTATTGCGTCTTATATCTAACACTGCACGAACCTGCTCAGCAAACTCCGTACGTGTGCAAAGCTGATATTTATCCTGCATTTTTACAAGACAAATTCCACTTTGTCTTTCATCAAGCTGAGCCTCCAGATTGAGCAGAACTTGTTGTATCTCTTCAATATCCAACTCCATTACTTCTGCAAGCTTTTTTATATGTATCGGCTCTCCTGCGGCAAAAAGTATTGCCTCAATCGCTGCCTGCAATTTACTTGCGTTCAAGAACTTCAGCTCCTTTGGACAATTCGATAAACATTCCCTCGCCCTCTCCGCTTACTGTAACTCTTTTTGCCTTTAAGAGTTCAAGCAATGCAAGGAAAGTTGCCACCATATCTGAACGACTTTCAGAAACCTCAAAAAGAGAGTTTATACTCTGACTTTTGTTCTTAAGTAATCTGCGAAGCACAAACATTATCTTTGATGATACTGATACAATTTTTTTAGAAACTATATCTGTAAATGCTTCAATCGGTGGAGGCAGTTTACGCTGACCTTTTCCAACTGCAGATATGTACGCCGCCAAAAGTTCTTGTGGCTCATGTAGGCAGTTATATGTCATGTCCTTTTCATGCTCTTGCGGACTTTTTGCAATCAGGTTGAAGCCAAGAGCCGTCTCCTCAAGCTTACCTGCCATAATCTGACAGTCTCTGTACTCAAGTAGCTCTCCAGTAAGCTCTGACTTTAGAGCATCTGCTTCCTCATGAACAGGAAGAAGTGAGATAGTTTTAATGTAAACCAATCTTGCGGCCATTTCAAGGAACTCACTTGCTACATCCATATTGCATTCCTGAATTTTGCGGACATAGCTTGTATATTGTTCAACAAGCTCGAAAATTGGAATATCGTATATATTAAGCTTATGCTTACTGATTAAGTGCAAAAGCAAGTCCATAGGACCTTCGAACACATCTAATTTATAAGAGATTTTTTCCATTTTAACAATCCCTTTTAAAATGCCCTAAAAGGCAAACTTGTAAGTTTAAAAAGAAGTTCAAATAACCAGTTTGAAAGAGCTCCAAGTGGCCTTGTAAGTGATCCTGTAAACAACAAAATCATAACACCTATTATAATATACTGCTCATATTGCATCACCTTATAATATACATCGCGTGGTAAAAACACAGACAAAACGCGATAACCGTCAAGCGGTGGTATTGGCAAGAGGTTAAACACTGCTAACATAACATTTATTTGTGCAGCAAAATAAAAGAAATAAAAAATTGATTGTGCAAAATTATTTGTCATAACATCTCCGAATGCTGCGACAACGTTAACTAAGATTAACATAACAAAAGCCATAAGAATATTTGCAACTGGACCTGCGAGCGAAGAAATTGCCACCCCTGCTTTTCTATTCTTAAAATTGCGTTCGTTTATCGGGACTGGACGTGCCCAACCAAAGCCAACTAAAGCAAGCATAATTGCACCAAATGGGTCAATATGTGCCATTGGGTTAATTGTTAGCCTACCTTGAAGCTTTGCAGTGTCATCACCAAGCTTATGTGCTGCAAATGCGTGAGCAAACTCATGAACTGGTAAAGTACAAAAAATAACAAAAGCTGAGGCTGCCAGACTGATTAACACAGTCAGCATATCACCACTTCGTATTGCATTTATAAGCATAGTTTCACACCGTTCTCTGCACAACTAAATATTATATCAAACCACAATATTTTGTGCAGTTAAACATGTGGTTATACTAAATCAAAATAAACACTAAATCTAATTTATAAAATTTGTATCACTAAAAGATTACAGTAAAATGTGTTAATCGTCAATATATAATTGGAAATTAAGTGTATTTTTTCTATTTTCTTGCGATAATAACACGCATAATTTCACTAAAATCTTGTTTTTTTGTAACATTCGAGGATGCTTGTGAAAAGATCGCACAGACATCATAATCTTGTCCATCTCCTATTTCTACAGCTATCATTCCATTTTCTGATATATATGGCATCCATTTTTGAGCCAAAATTCTGTAAAAATACAAGCCATCATCACCACCATCTAGCGCCATTAGTGGCTCTCTTTTAACCTCATTTTGAAGTTCATTTATATCATTTGATTTTATATATGGTGGATTTGAAACAATTATATTTGGCTGTGGTAAATCAAAATATTCAAATCCTTTTGTTATATCTCCTTCAATAATTGTAATATTTGCGAGTTTACTTTCAGTTGCATTTTTTTTTAGATACTTAAGTGCATCCTGTGATTTTTCAATCAAGTACACTTTGCAATTTTTACAAATCTTTGCAATAGATATTCCAACACATCCACTACCTGAGCAAAGGTCAAAAACAATTTTTTCATCACTGCTTTTTTCAAGATCTTTCTGCACTTCTTGCACAAGGAGTTCGGTCTCCTCTCTTGGAATTAGAACACCTTTACCAACAAAAAATTCAAAACCCATAAACTCCCAAACGCCAAGAATATATTGAAGTGGTTCACCGCTTATTCTTGCGTCTATATCGTTTAAAAACTTCTCTTGCTTACCCTGTGGTGCTTTATGTTCTCCTTTTATTACAAGCTGTGTTCTATCAAGTCCAAAACAGTTTTCAAAAATCATACGATTATCAAATTCTGCATTATCCACACCGTTTTCTTTAAGCTTTTTTGCGCCATATCTATAAGCTTCTGCATACTTCATTCTGCTGTATCATCCTTTGGAGATTGTTCCTGCTTAAGATCTTCAATCTGCTCTGTTTTCGGCTCATCATTAGTTATAACCGCCTTAAGTGCTGCTATTCCAACTTCTATTATGTCATCTGTAGGCTCTTTTGTTGTGAGTTTTTGCATCCAAAGTCCAGGTGATGAAACAACTTTTGTAAACAGATTTTCTGTTCTGCCTGCGTATTTAATAAATTCATAGCCTATGCCCATTATTAATGGCAAAAGCAGTAATTTTACCAAAGTCCAAAGCCAACGAATATCGCCAAGTGATGGAAAAATCATAATAACTATTGTCGATATAAATATGCTTATTATTAGCATTACAAAAATAAAACTTGTTCCGCATCTTGGATGAAATCGAGTATAATTTTTTACATTTTCTACTGTTAATTCCTCACCATTTTCATAGCAAAAAATTGTTTTATGCTCTGCACCATGATACATAAATACTCTTTTTATATCTTTCATCTGTGAAACGATTGCTAAATAGGCAATAAAAATAATTATTCTCATAATTCCTTCAAATAATGGGTGCCAATTTGAAAGAGTATTTCCAGTTACATATTTATCAAACATATCGACTGCATAGATAGGAAGATAAAAGAAAAGTCCAAATGATAATGCAACACCCAAAACAGCAGAAATAACTCCCACAAAGGTCATTATATGCTCGCCAAACTTGTCATTAAGCCATTTGTCAAACTTAGACATTTCTTCTTCTTCATCGCTTAACCCTGATTTTTCTGCAGATTCCATAAGGCAACCATATCCAAAAATCATTGATTCAATAAATGCGACAAATCCACGTAAAAGTGGAATACCAAACACCTTGTACTTATCCTTTAACTGTTTTGTTTCTTTGGGTGTTGTTTCTATTTCACCATTAGGCAGACGAACAGACATAGCGGAACCATTTGGCCCACGCATTACTATTCCTTCTATCAAGGCTTGACCGCCAACACTTGTAGTAATTTTTTTACTCATCTTCTGTGCTCCTTTCCTCCAAATATGCTATTGGAGGCTCTTCAGGTAATTCTACCCTGTCAACAGGCAAACTCAAGGTTACAAGTGTGCCTTTACCAAGCTCGCTTTGAATATCAACTTCACCATTGTGAAGTTTCATAATCTCATCACAAACGGCAAGACCTATTCCAGAACCTCTTACAGAAATGTTTGACTTGTAGAATTTTTCTCTTATTCTGGGCAAGTCATCTTCCGCTATCCCGCAACCTGTGTCCTCAACATAAATTTTTAGAACGCAGTGCTCATCTTGCTTATTGTTATCTTCAATTTCAGCATAAACGGTTATCTTGCCACCCTGTTCTGTATACTTAAAAGCATTGTCCAAAATATTTACAAATACCTGCTTTATTCTGTTTGAGTCACCATCCATTGGTGCGGGAGTATGCGGAACATTATAAATAAGTTCTATTCCCTCTCTCATTGAACGATCTTTAAAAACAAATGCCGCTTCGTCAAGTTCTGCAAGAACATCTATCTTTTCTACTCGCAATGACAGACGACCGTTAATAAGTTTTGAAAGATCAAGCAAATCCTCAACAACTCCAGTAAGTCTTGACGATTCATTAATTATAACTTCTATGCCTCTTTTTGTAAGTGCTGGGTCGGTATCGCCAATTTGAAGTATTGTTTCACCCCAACCCTTAATTGCGGTAAGTGGTGTACGCATCTCGTGAGAAACAGTGGAAATAAAATCGTTCCTCATCTTATCCGTTGTATTAATCTCAGATGCCATATAATTGATTGTTTCACACAACTCGCCAATTTCATCATTATACTGTCTGCTCTCTATTCTTGCACCCAAATCTCCCTTTGCTATTCTCTTTGCAGTCTCATTAATTTCACGCACAGGATTTACTATGGATTGAATAAAGAACATTCCTGAAATTGTTACCAAAGATATGATTACCGTAATTATAAGTACCGATACAATAAAGATTCTAAACAACTGATCGTCAATTTCTTCAACTGAAATAATATATCTTATTGCACCTGAATTTTCTCCATTTACCATTGGCAACATAAATGTCATTGCCATTACCTTTTCTCCTGATTCTAATTTTCCTCTAAATTCACCTATATGAGTTTTAGACGACAATGCCTGTTTATATTCCTGTATTTTTGCATCTTCAATGCTAAATCCACTGGAGGAAATAGCTACATTACTGTCTTTGTCAATCACCCAAACTTCAATAGAATCTTTTTGAGAAAAATTTTCTACAAACTCACGAGCTCCTGTTTCAAATCGTTCGTCTGTACCTCCTGTATATACTGAAAAGAAGTTTGCAACACTGTCTGAGTACTGTGAACTTAGTTTTACACTTACAGTTTCATAATAATATGAACGCAACATAAGCATTAAAATACATGTAAAAATAAGCAAAATAATAACAACTACAAGTAGTGTATTTAACGCCCATCTTTTTGTTATTCCACTAAGTTTCACATTATCACTTCCAACTATTATTTACAATAATTTATTCAACCCATTTGTATCCCATACCCCAAATTGTTACCATATGTTTTGGTGATGATGGGTCATTTTCAATCTTCATACGAAGTCGGCGTATGTTAACATCTACTACCTTTTCCTCGCCATAATATGAGCTACCCCATACCTTATTAAGTATATCAGTTCTATCAAGTGCAGCACCAGGATTTTGAAAGAAGTATTCCATAATTTGAAATTCAACCTGTGTTAAATCAACAACTTTACCGTTTTTTGTAAGTGTTCTGCTTCTTATGTCCAAAACAAACTCACCAAGCTCAATCCTATCTTTTTTATCCTGCTGTGGCTCGGCTACTGTTCTATTCATAACAACTCGCCTATAGCTTGCGTCAACTCTTGCCATAAGCTCTGCTGGCGAAAAAGGCTTAGTTACATAATCGTCTGCACCCACAAGAAGCCCCGTGACTTTGTCCATCTCCTGTGTTTTTGCAGTTAGCATAATAATACCAACACTTGCACTCTTTTGACGCAGTTGCTTACATACCTCTATTCCGTCTATTTCAGGCATCATAATGTCCAGAAGTACCACATCAAAGTCACCGTTATTTGCATCATATTCTCTTAACGCTTCGGCACCATCTGCCGCTTCTACAACATCGTATCCGCTTCTTTTGAGGTTTATCACTATAAACTCTCTTATGGATGATTCATCCTCCGCTACAAGTACTCTTTTCAAAATTTTCGCCCTCCCTATTGAAGAATCTTAATATTTGATGCTAATGTTTCAGGCTGAATACCTACCTGCGTTCCAGCAGTAGAAATATTATAAGCATATACAAGGCTATCATTACGCTTCAAGATTGAGTAGCCCTCTTTTGGATTGTTTGACCAATCTCCAACTGCAACCGTAATAATAGAAAACAGTTCTTCTCCGTTTTGTTCGTCCGCTGCTTTTTTATATACGGTAAGTTTTCTCTGCTTTAAATTATTATAAACTACTACAGATTCTGCATCTGATCTGTCTACAATTAAAATATATAAATCATTGTAATTTACAAGACTATAAACCTTTGGAACAAGATGATTATCACTTACCTCACACCATTGGGTTATACCAACTCTTATTTCATTTGGATTATTTATATCTGATGTTGAATTATTATTTTTATCTGCATCTGTAGGTATTTCAATTTTTCCATCTCCATCAATATCCATTGATGATATTCCAGGTGTTCTGAGTGTTATAAGATTTGATAATGTTGCACGGTCCAACAGTGGTGCTTCAAGAGTTGATGTTTGCTTGTTCCAGTAGACAACTTCAGTTATCATCTGATTTTCACCCTTGTTTGCATCTATATAAATTTTGGGAGGGTTGCCCAAATTGTCAGTTTCAACCTTAAATGACGAATAGCCAGATACCGAACCATCCAAATTAACTTCTCCTACAACTGAAATTGTGTTACCCTTACCAATTTTAAGAAGTTTTGCATACGCCCTTGGAGTATCATTGGACGAATCAATCTGACTCAAAAACATCTCTGTATTTCCATCACTATCCAAATCCACCATCTTGAAATAAGAGCATGATTCGTTTGCCATTGTTTTTAGATTTGTTATTTTTTCTCCTTTGTTAGTGGTTTTATGAATTGTTACTACTTTGCTTGTCTTACTTTCATACAAGCTCCAGTAAATAACAATTTCACTCTGTCCATCATTATTCATATCAACAAAAGAGATTGAAGTAACCTCGCTACCATAACCTGCAGTGTCGGAAATGCTTAACCACTCACCATTCACTCTGTCCAAAATATTTATACGCACTATTGTTTCATCTGATTTAAGAGTGTAAAAAACAAACGCTTCATCCTGTCCATCCATATCAACATCATACATAACATAAGCTGAACGATACTCACCTTCTGATGGGTACTTTAGAAGTAAATCGTTGCTGTCCTTTAATGATATTTCAAATGCTGTTTGGATTTTCTCGTTATCTCCATAAAGCCTTGGAGGTTTCATTAAATCCTGAACAGTATCAAAACGTGAAATAAACAATATAAAAACAGGGCAAATTACCGAAACAATAATAAGTACTATAAACATCTTCTTATTCATGATAATCCCCTTTTTTTAATTTTATTATTCGGCTGTTACATTTATTTGAACTTTATATGTTCCATAAGCCCAAAACTTTCCATTTTTTACTGTTACTTGTACTATAACAGTTTGTTTACCTTCAGATAGTTTTTTGCCATCCAAATTAACCTCTGCAAAAATATCATCATTATTAAGATTTGCAATTTCATTTGCAGGACCAACTATAACTACATTATCAATTATGTCTTGTGTAACGACAGCCGTATAACCTGATGGGACGTTATTTATGGATATATTATTTGACTTTATCTTACCCTTTGTGCTATTCATACCTGTTGCATCAACGGTAATCAAAACTTCACTTATGTTATCAATAACCTTTACATTTGCCATATTGGCAGTGTTGAAAGAAATACTATTTTTGCCTTCTTTAAGATTATTGAAATCGACTGTACCGACACTTACACTTGACATATTTGCTATTACATCTTCAGGCGCTGCAACTTTGATTGTTGTAGGATTTGCCGTTACACCTAATATATTTTTCAAATAATCTGTTGGCGAATTTTTAAAGTCCACACTTACAGGAAGCTGTGCTATCTTATAAACTGGAATAGTTACTGTAAATGCATCTAAGTCTGGAGTTGCTTTAATATATTTTGGTGTCTTACCGTATTCATCTGTTATTATAATATCCGCTGGAAAACTCTGTGTTTCTCTAAGCGGTTCTTCAACATTAACTCTTGCAACAACGTTTTTTATTTTATTTATCTCTGTTGCAGGTCCAGTGATTGTAACTTTTTCTGTCGACAACAGCTCTGTATCTGAAATATACTCATCTGAGTACAAGAGCTTGTCACTAACAATAATATTAGGTATTATTTTCATCTCTATCTTTTTTGGAACATCAAAATAAACATCAATATAGTCAATTGACTTTGATATAATTTTATAGTCTGAATTAGGGTCTTTTGCTGTTGCTTTTAATGAAAGAGAATGTTTTCCTACACCATCAATATACCTTGTGATTGCCGTTACCTTAATGTCATCTGCTGAAAGAACATTATCACCGACAAGATAACGTTTACCTTTTACAGTAACATCAACATAGTACTCATCGTCTCCAAATATTTTATAACCAAGCTGTTCTGGTACGTTTGTGTCAATTTCAACCTTAACATTTTTTATTGTACGCTCTACCTCAGGGCTTTCGTTAAGCGTTACAGCAATCCAAATAATAAGTGCCATAACTAAAGAAAATCCTATAAGAAAATTTGTATTGTAGAGCAATGATTGGAGGCTAAGTTTTTTATTTTTTTCCATTACGCAAACCTCCTATGAACTTTTTAAATGGATTTTCTTTTTCAGTAGTGTTTTCAACAATGAAATAGTCCATAAGCTTTTCTCTTAATGCACCATCTGAAATATCTCTTAAAAGTGTGCCTCGAGTTGCAATTGATATTGCTCCAGTTTCCTCTGAAATTACAACAACCATTGCATCGCTCTGCTCGCTCATTCCTATTGCCGCTCTGTGCCTTGTTCCAAGCTCACTGCTTAATTCTTTGTTTTGTGTTAAAGGCAGGAAACAACCTGCAGCATAAAGTTTACCATCTCTTATTATTGCAGCACCATCGTGCAAAGGAGATTTTGGATAAAATATGTTACCAACTAATTCAGATGATATATCAGCATTAATTGTTGTACCACTGCTGATTATCTCTCCAAGAGGTGTATTCTTCTCAAAAACTATCAGCGCACCGATTTTAACGTCACTCATATCAGAACAAGCCTTACATACATATCCGATTGCCTTAGTATTGCGTTCGTTTCTGATAACTGTTATATCATTCACTTTGCCATTAAATATTAGAAGATTAGAAAAACTACTACTTCCCATTCTCTCAAGTGCGTTACGAATTTCTGGATGGAAGATTATGATTAAAATAACTATAATATTTTCAAAAACCTTTTTAAATATATAGGTGCTTGCTTGCATATCCATAATACTTACAATAGCAAAAACCAGCACAAGAAAAACAAGCCCTTTTGCAAGCAACAGAGCCCTTGTATCTCTTATTAATTTAATCGCCTGATATACAATGAATGCTATAAGAAACAAATCCAATGTGTCAGACAATATATTGTATGTGCTGAATATACTAAATACCTTTTCAAAAAAGCCTGTAATACTATGAATAAAGGTTGCCATTTCTTCCACCATTTCCTAAGTGCAAATATTTTAAATCATTAGCCAACATGTTTTTATAAAATGCTCTCTATTATGCATACAGCGTGTGCAGACATTCCATCTCCTCTGCCTGTAAAACCAAGCTTTTCCTCTGTGGTTGCTTTAACATTGACACTGTCAACATCAACATTACAAGTCAATGCAATATTTTCACGCATCTTTTGAATATACGGACTCATCTTTGGAGCCTGAGCAATAATTGTACAATCAATGTTGCCAACGTTATATCCCTTTTGGTTTATGCGTTGAACAACAATTTCAAGAAGCTTTAAGCTGTCTGCATCTTTAAACTGGTCATCACTATCTGGAAAAAGCTTTCCAATATCTCCAAGAGCGGCAGCACCAAGCAGAGCATCACTCACTGCGTGAAGCAAAACATCCGCATCAGAATGGCCAAGCAATCCTTGCTCATACGGAATGTCAACTCCTCCGACTATAAGCTTTCTTCCACTTATAAGGCGATGGACATCATATCCGTGACCTATTCTCATTGTTGCCACCCCCTCTCAGATTTATATTTTTATTATTCTGCTTGTGAAATATCAATTGAAATTATTTTTATATCTTCTGCTGGTTTATCATGAATAGCTGTTTTAACATTTGCAATTGCGTCTACAACATCCATTCCTTCAAAAACTTGTCCAAAAACTGTGTGTTTAAAGTCAAGCCAAGGTGTGCCTCCAACCTCTTTGTAATTATCTATTGTCTGTTTTGGGAATCCATCATTAATCATGCTTTCCATCTGCGGAACAAATGATGGATCAACTGTGTTTGCGTGAACGATGAAAAATTGGCTGCCGTTTGTGCGAGGACCTGAGTTCGCCATTGAAAGTGAACCACGAAGGTTATGAAGTTCTTCTGAAAATTCATCCTCAAATGGAACTCCCCAAATGCTCTCTCCACCCATTCCTGTGCCGTTAGGGTCACCGCCCTGTATCATAAAATCTTTAATAACTCTATGGAAAATCAAGCCGTCATAATATCCATTTTTTGCGTGAGTTGTAAAGTTCTCAACAGCCTTTGGTGCATATTCTGGAAAAAGTCTAATTTTTATTGTTCCCATTGTGGTTGTCATTTTTGCTATTGTTTCACCTTGCTGTGGTATTTGAAGCTGATTCATATTATTGTCTCCTTTAATTTTAATAAGTTTGAGATGTGTTATTTTTAGGTGTATTAACGATATTTGTTTCTACACTCTTATACTCTCCTGCAAACTTTTCTGAAAGATCCATAAGATATTTTATTTTTTTATTAATTAATTCAGCCTTAAACGGCATATTAACCTTTAAAATTAGTTTAATTTGTGGGAGTACTCTCTCCGCAACAGACTCTTTAACCATATCTACATATGCGAAGTCATTTTTAAATGCTTCAGACGCAAATGCCAATACCGCTTCCTTGCTGGTAAAGTTTAGACTAAATTTAACATCTCTTGGAGCTATACCATCATCGCCATATCTTTTAAGCTTTTTTATTATATTTTGAGTTTGTATTGTTTTTTCCTGATATTCGTCAGGATAAAGAAATTGAAAATATTCTTTACCTTTTGGGTCATATAAAATATCTGTCTCCGTATGCCTGAACGCAGATTCAAGCAATGCACTAAATATACCAGATGCTTTTTGAGCATTCTTTTTAGGAATATAGTACATCAAAAAGGCATAACCTTTTGCACATACAATCCCCCTGCCAGCATATACACCCTCGATATGTTGTGAAAGCATAGACTCAATAGTATAAATATGGGAAAGTTCAGCATCGCTAACCAAACCGTTATCGTAATCCTTCATATAAATTTCCATGTTAATTTTTACACAATGATCATATTTTTCCGCTGGAAACTGACTAGCAAGTGACATATTACACGACAAAAAAACAGGGAGGCCTTCAAAATCTTCCACATATTCACAAAATTCTATTTTTGGTACTGGCTTTGGAGCAAAGATCCCCATAAGAACCCCTCCCTACTTAATTAAAAATAATTACAATATTATATCATAACAACACCATATATACAATACTTTTGCCTTATTAGAATACCTAAAAACATACGTTTTACTTTAAAAATACTTTGATATATCCATATATATCATTCACAAGTAATTTTTACTAATTTGAAATATAAAAAATTTTAACAATTTTGTTGTAATTTTCATATTTTAATATAAGAAATCACTTGGAGGTTTGCCTATGTACAGCTACAAAATGAACTTTAATATGCCGTTTCAAATTAATAAAAGATATGCAACTCTTTTAAGTGACGAATTATCCAATTTAGATAGCCACATTTTTATCAGCAAAGACGGTTGTTATAGGAAATGCAACGCAAAATCAGAGCTTGGACTTTTATCATTAAATATAGAAAAATTCGACCATGTTTCGTTGCATATCAATGGACAAAACTGCATGTCCGATGCAAGCTCTATAAAAAAAATTTTTAATATATTACCCTCGTAAAACATATGTAATATTAATAAAAAAAATATATCTTTATAAAACAAGAACCGACACGCAAATTTCGTGTCGGTTCTTTTAATTGGTGCTGGTGACCGGACTTGAACCGGTACGGTGTTGCCACCGAGGGATTTTAAGTCCCTTGCGTCTGCCGATTTCGCCACACCAGCATATAAAAAGCACTTAAAAAAGTTCTGGTTGATATAATAACAATTTTATTTAATTTTGTCAATGGTGTTGTATTCTTATATAGGATATAATTTATTTAGAATTATAAATTGAGATAACTATATAAGCTATTTCAATTTTTTAAAAGGAATCATCATACTTGATATTTTCGTGTCATATTTCAACAATAATATTTAATAATATTTGAGTTGGAAATTTAGCAAGTAGTCTTAAATCTTGCATTGTATCTTTATAATACGTCCTATAAACCACAAAAAAGCTATGTTTTATATGATTTCATCAACAACTTTAACATATGACAAAATATATATTTAAAGCTTTTTAGTGGTTTAGTACGGTATTGTGTTATATTTTTCCTGTATTATTATTCTACTGCAATTTCACGAATATTATAAACTCTACTGTACTCCTTGGTTTCGATATTTTTTACCACTTTGCTTTTGTTTCGATAAAGTAGTTGAATAATGGGATAAGTATCAACCCAAATTTCGTTGTTACACTCTTTTTGTGATTCATCAAAAACAAGCTGAAGTCCAATGTGAAGATGTGTCTCCGTCATATTGTTTACATTTTCTTTAAGGCTGTAACCAGTTCGTCCCATATAACCAATAACATCACCTGCTTGAACAACTGATCCAACATTCAGCGACTTATTATATGGAAAATCCTTACGCATATGAGCGTAATAATAATATCGTTTGGAGTCATGACTTCGTATTCCAATCCGCCAGCCACCGTATTGATTCCATCCAAGTTCTTCGATCGTTCCACCCTCAACGGCAACAATAGGAGTTCCTATGTATCCCATCATATCATGACCAAGATGCTTTCTAGAAAATCCATAGGAACGATTTACACAGAAATCATCATAATCTGTATAATAAAATCCTTTGGCAATTGGTGAAAAAGCTTTGATGCCATATCTTTTTTCCCACTTTTTTCCCATTGGCGATGTTTTATCCTCAACCTCAATCTCATAAGCACCAACAAGACCTGAAAGTGCTGCTGTATAAGTTTCAATATAGTAGTTATAATATTTCAAATTAGCGCTCAGCTCATCCATTGTTTTGCCTGCTTTAATCTGTTCAGCCAAATCGTCTAGTTGCCTAGTTTTAAAGTTTCTGAAATTATTTCCATTTTTGGCTGATATATATGCCAATAGATTAATAAAGCTCATTGGAGTGCTACTATCATGATATTTTATATCAAGTTTTACAGCATAATCTAATGCTTCATAGGTGAATTTTAAATCCACCCATTTAATTAAATCTTTTTTTTGCAACTTTTCCTCAACTCTTACAGAATTTGACTGACCAAAAAACATTAAGCAGCCTACTATAAGTATTAGCATTATAATAATTTCACTCAAAATAACAAGCAACTTTTTACGATGTACAAGTATATACAAAATATCCTCACGCCTTTCAGGTATTGTCATGGATACCGTATATATATATGATATTTCAATAATTATAATTCTAATAATTTAACAAGAATAAGTTCTGTACTTTTCTTAGAGTGCGCTTTTAAAATTTCATATGCATAATTTTAACTCCCTTTTCTATGCATATGATATAACAAGTACCAATTCTCACTTTTTCGCCACATTTAATTTTATCATTTTCTTTTTATTTTCATAGATATTAAGTTGTTTTTTTATCAAATTACTTCCATTTTGCAAATGGACAAATAAATAAAGATATGATATAATTCTATAATTAAATATTAAGTATACTACTTAATTTATATAATAAATTTTTTTATTTTATAGTTTCATAAATCGAATATTAATATTAAAATATATCATACTTAGGAGTTCAATATGGATAATCTTAAAAATATTGTTTCTCAAAATATTATATTTTTACGAACACAACACAAAATGACCCAATTTGAACTTGGCGAAAAGCTAAATTACTCTGACAAGACAATATCAAAATGGGAACGAGCAGAGGCGGTTCCAGATGCATATATCTTGAAGAAGATGAGCAAACTTTTTAACGTATCTGTTGATTACATTTTAAGTGAACATGATAAAGAAAAACCTCCATTACTTAAAAATAATAATCATATAACTATAACAAAGATCTCAATAGTCGGAGTATGGTCACTTGCAGCACTTTTATTTATTGTACTTTGGATATTAGGTAATGTGCAATGGCTAATAATTATTTATACTATTCCAATTTCCTTTATTGTTTTACTGGTATTTAACTCAATTTGGGGTAAGAGTAGCAATAATTTTTATATAATTTCTGCATTAGTTTGGAGTATTCTTGCTACTATTTATTTATCCTTGTTAAATCGTAATATGTGGCAAATTTTTTTACTTGGAATTCCCTCAGAAATTATTACATACCTTTGCTTTAAATTAAATAAAAATTCTAATAAATAAAATTAATTTCATATTATTGAATATATTTTAAGACTCTACGATTTGTAGAGTCTTCTTTTTTCACTCTACACTTAGAATTTTTCGCAGTATAGTTGTATTTTAACCTTGTAGATAGTGTTTTCTACGTTACAGAGTTAAAATTATATTATGAAAAGCACTATTCCAAAACATTGCTACTCATAATAAAATCATGAAAATCGAGGTAACAAATATTTATGGAAAAATTTATACTAAGCTGTTGTTCTACTGCTGATTTATCAGAGGAACACTTTAAGAAAAGAAATATTAATTTTGTCTGCTTTCACTACTCATTAAATGATAAGAGTTATTATGACGATTTGGGGAAATCTCTAAAAATTGAAGATTTTTATAAGGCAATGCAAGATGGTGCCGAAACAAAAACGGCCCAAGTTAATGTTGATGAATTTATTGAATACTTTACACCATTTTTGGAAAATGGAATGGACATTCTACATGTATGTCTTTCCAGTGGACTTTCAGGAGTTTATAATTCCGCAAATATTGCAAAAAACGACTTGCTAAAAAAATATCCCGATAGAAAAATTTACATTATAGATTCTTTAGGTGCATCTTCTGGTTATGGTCTTATCATGGATAAACTTGCTGATTTGCGTGATAGCGGTACAAGTATAGACTGTGTATACGCTTGGGCAGAGGAACACAAGCTAGAGCTACATCATTGGTTTTTTTCTACAGATTTAACCTTCTATGTTAAAGGTGGACGTATATCAAAGGCATCTGGTTGGTTTGGCACAATGTTGAATATTTGTCCCCTGCTCAACATGAATAATCTTGGTCAGCTAATTCCAAGATTTAAAATAAGGGGCAAAAAAACTGTAATTAAAGAAATTGTAAATAAAATGGAAGCATGTGCTCAAGGAGGTAAAAATTATAATGGCAAGTGCTATATTTCAAACTCAGTGTGCTATGAGGATGCACAAGCAGTCGCTACACTTGTTGAGAAACGTTTTCCAAAATTAAACGGAAAAGTGGAAATAAATAACGTTGGTACCACCATAGGTAGTCATACTGGACCAGGCACAGTGGCTCTATTCTTTTGGGGAGAAAAGCGAACAAATTAAAACAACAAAATTTATAGTTTTGTTGGAAAATATTTTTGACTACAAAATCATACATTTAGTAAAATGTTATTGATGAGTTCAAATCCTAAAAAATCCAAATGGCATCTTAAAAAATGCGTTCTGAAATTCAAGGGTATTTCGAGGTTATAAAAATTCAAAAAGGATGTCACTAACTTTTCAGTCAGTGACATCCTTTTTACGAACACATTGTGGTGCTGGTGACCGGACTTGAACCGGTACAGTGTTGCCACCGAGGGATTTTAAGTCCCTTGCGTCTGCCGATTTCGCCACACCAGCATATTAAACAGCCTTATTTTAAAAGGCTGTTTATCTTTTTAACTGTATTACTTATTGTAATTATGAGCCTCAGCAAGCATCATATCCTTGACTTTCATCAATCTTGTGATTGTACCACGCTCATTTTCATCAAGTTTCATCTTGATATACTTTATTGTTTCCTCATACTGAGGAATCATAACATGTTCAAGAGCATTAACTCTACGGCGTGTCTTTTCAATTTCGACAGCCATAAGCTGGCAGGATTTTTCAACCTCTGCAAGTCTGAGCATAAGTGGCATTATATCGGACAATGATTTAACAGCATCATCCAAATCGCATGATGTGAATGCAAAGCCATAAGAATAAATGTCATTTTCGTCTGCCGTCTTAAATTGGCTTTCGTAGACGGGAATCATAACACTCATGACATTTTTTTCAGTGATTTCAAGGCTCATCTCCTGCATGGGAATCATCAAAGCTATATTAAGGTTTTCATCGCTCATAACTGAACGGGCAACTGCCATATGTGCATTTGCATCTGCAATTCCCTTTTCAACCTTACGACGAAGTTCCTTATTCTCACGCACAAGTTCAATAAACTGACGCATCAATTCGTCACGCTTATCTTTAAGCAACTTATGTCCACGGCGAGCGGTTTTAAGCTTTTTCTTTAAGTTTGTGAGCTCCATGCGGGTAGGGTTAACATTAAGTTTTGCCAAGGTTAATCACCTACTTTTTATCATAATATTCATCAAGCAATGTATCGCTAATACGCTTAAGTTCATTTCTTGGAAGTATTCTGAGCAAGCTCCAACCTATGTCAAGAGTTTCCTCTATGTCACGGTTAGCATCATATCCCTGAGAAACATAGGTCTTCTCAAACTCATCAGCAAACTTTGCATAAAGCAAGTCGATTTGTGTAAGAGCAGCCTCGCCAAGAATTGTCATAAGCTCTTTAGCATCTTTACCTCTTGAATAAGCGGCAAAGAGCTGGTTCATTGTATTAGAGTGATCCTTACGAGTTTTACCTTCGCCTATTCCCTTATCCTTCAAACGAGAAAGTGAAGGAAGAACATCAACAGGAGGCTGAATTCCCTTACGATAAAGGTCACGAGAAAGAATAATCTGTCCCTCTGTGATATAACCTGTAAGATCAGGAATTGGGTGAGTTTTATCATCTTCAGGCATTGAAAGAATCGGAATCATTGTTATTGAACCGTCCTTACCCTTTTGACGACCAGCACGCTCATACATTGTTGCAAGGTCTGTATAAAGATATCCAGGATATCCACGACGACCAGGAACTTCTTTACGAGCTGCAGAAACCTCACGTAGAGCATCAGCATAGTTTGTTATATCTGTAAGAATAACAAGAACATGCATTCCCTTTTCAAATGCAAGATACTCTGCACATGTAAGAGCCATTTTGGGAGTTGCGATACGCTCAACAGCAGGGTCATTTGCAAGGTTTGTGAAAAGAACTGTTCTGTCAAGAGCACCTGTTTCACGGAAGCTTTCTATGAAATAATTAGCCTCTTCAAAAGTGATACCCATAGCAGCAAAAACAACAGCAAAATGCTCATCCTTGCCACGAACCTTTGCCTGTCTTGCAATCTGAGCTGCAAGTTCAGCATGAGGAAGACCTGAAGCTGAGAATATAGGAAGCTTCTGTCCTCTAACAAGAGTATTAAGTCCATCAATTGCTGAAACGCCTGTCTGAATGAACTCTGATGGAAAAGCACGGGCAGCTGGATTCATCGGAGCACCGTTAACATCAAGACGCTTTTCTGGAATAATTTCAGGGCCATTATCAATAGGTCTACCAAGTCCGTCAAAAACACGGCCAAGCATATCAGCTGATACACCAAGCTCCATCTGACGACCTGAAAAACGAACCTTACTGTCTGAAAGGTTAATTCCTGCAGCATTTTCAAAGAGCTGAACAAGAGCGTTAGAGCCGTCTATTTCAAGAACACGGCAACGGCGTTTTTCACCGCTTGCAAGCTCTATTTCGCCAAGTTCGTTGTATGTGACATTTTCAACATCACGAACGAGCATAAGAGGACCTGCAACCTCTTGTATGGTTCTATACTCCTTTGGCATTAATAGTCCTCCTTCTTGTTCAAAGCATCGGTAAGCTCTGCATCGAGTCTACCCTCAATCTTTGAATATTCTGCATCAACTTTGTCCTCTTCAATATACTTAAATCGTCCAATAGCCTCACGAACTGGAAGCTCTATGATATTTTTAATATCAGCACCCTTATTAAGTGCTTCAAGGGACTTCTCGTAGAATGCTATAACAAGTTGCATCATATGATGCATTTTATTCGATGAAGAATAAGTATCAACCTCATGGAATGCAAGCTGATGTAAGAAGTCTTCACGAATTGAGCGAGATGCTTCCATCTTAAGGCGGTCAGAATCTGACAATGCATCCATACCAACCATCTTAACGATTTCTTCAAGTTCTGATTCATCTGAAAGTAGGCTAAGCATCTTACCACGAAGAATGGTCCAGTCATCTGCTATATTTGCATTGAACCACTTACCAAGGCTATCTGCATACAAAGAATAACTTGTAAGCCAGTTAATTGCTGGGAAGTGACGCTTGTAAGCTAGAGCAGCATCAAGACCCCAGAAAACTTTAACGATACGAAGTGTAGCCTGTGAAACTGGCTCAGAAATGTCACCACCTGGAGGTGAAACAGCACCGATAACAGAAAGAGCAGCCTCACGCTTATCTGAACCAAGAGAAATTACGCGACCAGCACGCTCATAAAACTGAGCGATACGGCTACCAAGGTATGCTGGGTAACCTTCTTCACCAGGCATTTCCTCAAGTCGACCTGACATTTCACGAAGAGCCTCTGCCCAACGGGAAGTAGAGTCAGCCATAAGTGCAACTGAATATCCCATGTCTCTGAAATACTCAGCAATTGTAATTCCAGTGTCATCAGAATCATCACGAGCAGCTACTGGCATATCTGATGTGTTAGCGATAAGAACTGTACGCTCCATCAAAGACTTGCCTGTATGCGGATCTATAAGTTCTGGGAACTCGAGAAGAACGTCTGTCATCTCATTACCACGCTCACCGCAACCAATGTAAACAACTATATCAGCTTCAGCCCATTTTGCAAGCTGGTGCTGTGTAACTGTTTTACCGCTTCCGAACGGGCCTGGGATAGCTGCAACGCCACCCTTTGCAATTGGGAACATAGCATCGATAACTCTCTGCCCTGTTATAAGAGGCATATCAGGAGAAAGCTTCTTTGCATATGGTCTGCCAACACGGACAGGCCACTTCTGCATAAGTCCTACTTCTTTATCTCCGTTTGCAGTCTCAACAACAGCAACAATATCAGTAACTTTATAGTCACCTTCATTTATGCTCTTGATCTTACCATTTATTGAAGATGGAACCATTATTTTGTGAACAACAATATCAGTTTCCTGAACTGTACCAACAATATCTCCACCGACAACCTCATCTCCTACCTTTACGGTTGGAACAAAGTGCCATACTTTTTCTCTATCAAGTGCAGGAACCTCAATACCTCTTGTAAGGTTGTTTCCTGCCACCTTCATAATTTCTTCAAGTGGTCTCTGAATACCATCGAAAATACTTGTAATAAGACCGGGTCCGAGCTCAACGCTCAAAGGAGCTCCGGTTGACTGAACAGGTTCGCCTGTTCCAAGTCCTGAAGTTTCTTCATAAACCTGAATGGAAGCTCTATCTTCGTGCATCTCAATTATCTCACCAATAAGTCTCTGGTCACTAACACGCACAACATCGAACATATTTGCATCACGCATGCCCGACGCAATAACAAGAGGACCTGAAACCTTGGTAATTGTTCCATTGCTCATTCTTTTATCACTTGCCTTTCTATTTTCGGCTAATTATTTAGTTATGCGTCCGAGAGAATATCTGAACCGACAGCCTGCTCAACAGACTTACTTACATTTCTCATGCCGAGTCCCGTGTTTCCAGTAATACCCGGAATTGGAATAATTGCAGGTATCGGGAGACTACGATAACGGTCAAGTTCGCTTTCAATCTGTGTTGCAAGTTGCTCTGTGATATAAACAACGGCATATCCTCCGTCAACAATTTTTCTTAATGTCTGAATTGCGACTTGAGGATTATCAACAGGAAATATTTCAAGTCCAATTGACGCAAATCCATAAATACTGTCTTTGTCGCCCATTGCAGCAATCTTATACATAAAGCGTCCTCACCCTCTCTCTTATAATCTCTGCGGGAAGATGATTGAGTTTTGCTGAAAGGACTATGCGAACTGTCTTTATTTCTGCATCTTTTGCAAGATAGTATGCAACCAATGGTTCAAGACCAAAAGGCTTATACTTAGCAGGCATAATACATTGCATAATCAAATCATCACACCATTTTTCAAAAGCACTTGTGCTGATATCAAGCATATCGACAGCATCACTATACTTTGTTTTTGAAAGATAGTCCATCAATGCAGCCCTACCCTCAAGAGAGGCCACAACGAGGCTGTGCTTGTTAAGTGTTTTACACTCACAAACAGAGTTTTGGATGAATTCTTTATTTTTACCTGTGTTTGAACAACGCAGTGCTGTCTTTATATTTGCTGTTACGCACATATATTCAGCAAGTTGAGCAAGCATTTCACTGCCTGACTCATCACCAAGCTTTTTGATAAGTTCAAGAGTTCTTGTATCAAGAACTGCATCAGCAAGCTGACCATTTCCTGTACGAGCAAGAATATCATAAGCCTCATATGCTACATCGCGCATACACTCCGGTAAAGACTCAAACATCCTCTCCTCAACTGATTTTACGATAGCTTCTGTATCGTAAACAGTTGGTGAGACCAATAAAGTTTTCGGGTCATGTTTAGAAATGATACACTTAAGTGCGGCTTTAAGGTTTTGCATATCGTTGCGAATTACAAGCATGTCAAGTTCATGGACATCGCCAATAATCTCTTCAAGGAGTTCCCATGATTTTGCTCTGTATTGTTCAAGATACTTGGAATAATCTGTAACTCCCTCAATATCGCCCCAGCCACTATCGGCAAGGCGACGCATTACCTGATTATAATTTTCAGCGGCAATTAGCTGTTCTATATCCGCTGCACTTAATAGTGTAAGCTCATTTGCCCTCACACGCGCTACTGCATAGGCATATTCTGTTTCGTGCATCATTTTGTACACGCCTCCCCTTTTGCAATTTTGTATGTTTAGGCAAAAATCATATTATAAATCTTGTCTTTAAGCTCATCTCGAGAATCCTCGATAAGAGCATCAAATGAGCAGTTTATCTCTATATCACCGTATACGAGGATAAATCCTTCGCCAATGTTTGCGGGCTTATCAGAAACTGTAATCTTGGCGTTCTTAGATAGTCCCTCATTTATCTTCTTAACAAAATCTTTAGGCTTGCGTCCTAAGTCTTTTTGTGAAAGAAGCATAGTGCCCTCTAAATCCTGTGCATATTTTTTCACAAGAGCATACAGTGCCACAAAATAATCATTATCAGGCATTGCCTTCATTTTTTCGTATGCAGCATTAATTGCATCATTTATAATTTCAACTCTTGTTGCAAGAAGCTTTTTTCTTGTAGCAAGCTGTGCACTAGACTCAGCCATTTCAGTAATTGTCTTGGCTTGAGCTTTTGCAGCTTCTACAACTTTTTGCTTTTCAGCATCGCCTTGTGCAACTGCCACATTTTTAATCTTGGCTGCCTCGTTATTAGCATCAAAGATGATGCTATCACATTTTGCAACAGAGTCCTGTGAAATTCTTTCTATAATTTTATTTAACCCTGTCATTGACAACTCTCCTTAACGGATTTAATTAAGTGTTAATTACATAACCTTTCCTATGAGAAGGATAGAAATAAGGAGTGCCAAAACAGCATATGTTTCAACCATAGCTGCCATTGTGATTGCCTTACCGTTCTGGTCTGGCTTCTTAGCAACAATGCCTACACCTGCAGCTGCTACGCGTCCCTGTGCAACACCTGAAAAGTAACCAACAATAGCTATTGGAAGTGCTGCTGCAAAAAGACCCAACCCCTGTGAAAGTGTAAGATCCGCTTTAATACTGTTCATGATCATGAAAGCTGCAAGAAATCCATAGAGACCCTGTGTACCTGGAAGGATCTGGAGAATAAGAATTTTACCGAACTTTGAAGGATCTTCTGAAATAACGCCTGCTCCTGCCTCACCAACAAGGCCA
>Ga0074193_1001705_pt1 | contig 24615 bp, 19 predicted proteins | sample EPASupsiteHSE605_FD_64523 | JGI IMG/M metagenome (GOLD analysis project Ga0074193, IMG submission 64523) | Bioremediated contaminated groundwater from EPA Superfund site, New Mexico - Sample HSE6-05 | ecosystem: Environmental > Aquatic > Deep subsurface > Groundwater > Contaminated ... | reverse complement strand
TTTTTGATAACCCTTCAGAAAAAATCATGTAAGGTTCAAGGGTACTTGTAAACATTAGAATTTTATTCCGAAAATCAGGATCATCCGGAAATTCATTTTATTCCGAATACAAACCGTCCGGAAATTCATTACTTATTCGGGAATATGTCAGTTATTCGGAAATAACTAATTATTCCCGAATTCCTCTATTATATTCGTTTAAGATTTCTTTTTCTATGTTAAACAGATCAACTTGCATTATTTACTTACAAATTAAAAAATTCGACAATTTTAACAAGTCACGAGTTTTTAAACCTCCAAAAAATTACCCGTTTAAAGAAGTTAAAAAAAGACTATAATGGTCCAGGAAAAAACGGCCAACGACAGAAAAAATGGCCAACGAAATATCGTTAAATGGATACATTTTTTACATGTAACGTTTTTAAAAATTAATTGTTGAATTTTAGAAGAGCTTTATTCGATAATTTTGAATTAAACCAGGAGGAATTGGATCAATTCCAACAAATTCGCAATTTTTCTCTCGAACTTGATTTGGATCAATCATCAAAAAAAGTGTGCCATTTTCGACATATGAACAAGTCCCACATGATTTGAATGCAGAAATAATGTTTGGAGGGTTGGCAATTGATTGGAAACCAGAATACATTTTGATTATTTGTTTTGATTGAACATTAAGATCTCTGGGCAAGAATATTCGTGATTGGGCTTGTTTGTGGATTCCAAAAATTCCAATAAGGAGTGGTTGAAGCAAATGTGATGAATGAGGAGGAATAAAAATTAGAATAATGTTCTGATTCTCACATTCATCAGCAACTTTTTGAGACATATGACAGGAACAATTATCCAAAATGATAACAGCATGGTGCTCCCATCCAAGTTGATCCTTGCGCGATTTTAAATAGGGAATTAAAACCTCAATAATATAGTCCTCAAAAATAGTTGTATTAATAAACCCATTGCACTGATATCGGAACAAAACTTTATCCGATGTTAATCCGAACCTTAAAACTTCAACTTCAAGAGTTTTTCTAGGAACAACAATCATTGGAGCAAGATAAGATCCATCAGCGGCAATTGATCCCAAAAATGTTGCCCTTTTAGTATTCCTATTCACAGGAATATCAATTGTGTCCTCTAAGTAAGAACTTGGAACGATAACATGCATTTCTGTTGAATCACAGTATTCTTGAAAACCCGATTCATCAATGTTAATTACTAGAGACGATGGCAAATTATCACAAACACATGATAACTCTACAAAATAATCTAAAATTTGATTATCATCAATATTAATTCTTTCTTTTTCAATTGGAGTGCCAATAACACACTTCAGTCCATCCATTTTTTTAACAATATGTCTTATCGTATCTATTGATGGAAATTTGTGAAAATTATCTCCAATAAAATGACAAACATCATAATATGTCATTGGTTCTTTGTTATTGTAACTGTCAATAATCTTTTCCTTTAACACAGATTCTTCATTATCGTCAAGTATTAATGGACGTCCCACTGCTCCGACACCTTTCTTGAATTTTTGCTCGTGATCAACTATTGTCCCTTTATTTTTCCCAAAAAAAAGTCATATTGCTTCATATGGCACAACATTCTCAGGATTGCTTTCTCTAAGGATTTGTACCCTCATAGAACTACTGGCCTTAAACTCTTCATCTTCTAAAAGTTCATAAAAGTTCAAATAATACTTTTTTGGAACCTGTTCAATATGTGTATCAGACACAACTTTTAAATCGTGGTACATTAGATAATGACCAAATAAACTTAAGAATTATTGTGTGTTTATTTGGTTGGCCATTTTTTCCTGGACCTTTAGTGACCAATTTTATGATGTAATTTCAATATTATGATGTAATTTTCTCGTTTTATATAAAAATAATATTTTTCATTTTTTCTCATGAGTTTTAGGAATAAAATGGCCGCGGCAATATCAAATGATGAGCTTTTTCCTGCTATACATCGAGTACTTGGTAAAAGGTTTTTAACATGTTACGAAAGACAATTAAAAGGAAATATATCAAATGAGAATGCATTAATTCTATTAGATAATAGCAGCAGCCATATTAACGAAAGTGTAAATATTTTGTGCACAATGCATAACATATTATTACTGTCCTTCCCTCCACATTCATCGCACATTCTTCAGCCACTAGATTTATTATTGTTTTCACTAGTTAAAAAAAGATCATATGGAATGACAACATATAATGGTTATTCTGACACTACTATACGTATACTAAATATTGTTAACTCAATTCATAAAGCAGGAATCCCTCATCTTGTAAGATTAAGTTTTATGAGAGCAGGAATTAAAACAAAAATTCAGGATACAATATCAATCATTGAAATTGATCCAAGTCCATCCCTAGAAAGATTTTCTCATAATTACGAAGTTAATAATGTCATGACAAAAGAAAATAATTCTCAGCCAAAGACCAGAAAAAGACCATGTTTTGGGTTTCTTAACTTACACTGTTACCAAGAATCTCTGAGGGGATTATGCCCATATTGTTTTTCAAACTTATTGGATGATGATGATGAATATGTTTTCATTGAAGAAGAATCTGAATTTGAAGAGGATTTGGAGATAATTGATGAATAATAAAAAAAATTTTAAAAAAATAATTTTTTTGGATTACATCATAATATTGAAATTACATCATAAAATTGGTCACTATATTTTAAACTTTTTTATGTTATTGGTTTTTTTATCATTTTCCAATTCGTTATCATGCTTAAATGAAAATATTAGTCAAGGGAGATCTTATTTAAATACCGAATCGTTTTCCGTTTTAGGATGCCTTTTTTCAAGGCTTCAAAGTTTCGGGGGAAATGGCGGTGTAATTTGTGTTAGCGTCTCAGGTATTGTGATTGAAATTAGTTCTTGTTCATTTTATAATTGTGCTGTTGATTCTTCTTCTAATATTTTTGGAGGAGCAATCTACTTTCTCTCCAAATCGTCATATTTGAGTTTTATTTGTGCAAATAAATGTAGTTCAAGCTATGTAGGACAATTTGCATATATAAGCTGTTCAAATGATAACAGTGTCCAATATTTGTCATTATCAAATTCGTTTCGAAAAATGTATCCGCTGGAACAGGTGAATGGACTGCAAACCGTGTATGGATCAAATAGCTCAATCAATAATAACGAATGGGGAACAGGTTTTTTATTGAGTTCATCAACAAACTCTACATTATCATACTGTACAGCTTCAAATAATATTGCCACTTCATCTATCTGCATAGAGTTTCATGTCATAACAAATTCTAATGCAAGAATGAACAATATTATTCATAATAATAGCCCATCATCATATGGAGTCATTTTACTTCATAGTACATCAACTGTTTCCATTGATTCATGCATAATGATGAATAATCGAAATACTCTCCTCTATGTTCATTCTGGTCATTTAACATGTACCAATAATTTTATAAATCACCAATTCACCCTTACCAGTGGTTCTGTTAGTGGTTCTCAAAATTCATATCCAAATACCACAACTTTGTTTACTCTGAAGCATTATTCATCTTTTTATTGCCATGCAGAAAATATTATAAATCCTGATCAAACTGGAATCGTCAGGTTCTCTAAATTATTTAATCAGTTGCTTGTATTCAGCAATGGAATTATTCAATAAAACCATTCAAATGAAAAAAACTTTTGAGAGAGTCAATGTTTTTGTAAAATTATCAATATTTCGCGTTTTTTTTACAATTTTTTATAAAATAACTGCCAATGTAAAAACAACATGTTTGTATTGTGTTGTGTTATTGAAATGATTGTCATCGATAGAGACTATAGAGATATTCCAACAGGAGGCATTTTTACCAACAAAACAACATCCTATATGCATGAATTTAAAGAAAGTGGGGTTTTTCAAATTCCATCTCATGTTATTGCGGAAATTAATTATGTTGTTGTTGGAGGTGGTGGTGGTGGAGGCGGTTCTGGTGGTGGAGGTGGTGGCGGGGGAGAAGTCCTTACTGGAAGCATCAGAATGGTAGGAGGATCATATAACGTTGTTGTTGGCAGTGGCGGACAAGGAGGTTCTTTGAAGGACGGACAAAATGGAGGGAATTCTAATTTTTATAACGTGATATCTTTGGGTGGTGGTGGTGGTGGTTCATTTGGAAGCTCTGGAATGGGTGGTGTATCGGGTGGTGGTGGTGGATGTAAAGTAAATGGAATTGTATATGGCAGCCAAGGAAGTGCAGGAACAAGAGGAGGAAATGGAACAGGGGCGTTTTCTCCAGATATGGTAAGCGTCGGTCAATGTGGGGGAGGGGGAGGAGGATCAGCAACATATAGTGGCTATAATGCTTCAATTGACTATAAAAAATATATAGTTTCGCCTGGATCTGGTGCTAATGGTAAGATAATTAACCTATTTGGAAAGAAACAATATATTGGAGGAGGTGGCGGTGGAGGAAAAGGAAGAGGAGGAGATGTAATAGGTTCTGGGGTTTATGGAGGAGGCTGGGGAGGAAGCTTTGGAGGTGATGGATGTGATGCTTTGGAATTTTCAGGAGCAGGTGGAGGAGGGGCAGGGCTGCCAGAAAAATCTCTATCTACTAAAGGAGGGAATGGTGCTGATGGTATTGTAATATTGTTCTATGATGTGAGTAAATTGATATATTTGGAAGCTACTCCTGCAATGACCCCATTCAAAACATTTAACCCAACACCTTTTGAAACTCTATCTTTTACTCCTATTAAAACTCATGTTCCGACAGTATCAAAAACAATACAAGCAACATTCTCACCTACTTTCAAGGAAACTCCATATCGCACTTTTTGGCCAACATTTAAAGAAACTTTCAAGCCAACTTTGCCATTTACCCCAATTATAACATATCAACCAACTTTAATTGAAACACCAAAAGACACACCAGTTGATACTCTTCAACCAACTTTAATTGAAACACCAAAAGACACACCAGTTGATACTCTTCAACCAACTTTGATTGAAACACCATATGACACCCCAGTTGATACTTTTCAACCAACTGTAATTGAAACACCATATGACACCCCAGTTGATACTTTTCAACCAACTTTGATTGAAACACCATATGACACCCCTATTGATACTTTTCAACCAACTTTGATTGAGACACCATATGACACCCCAGTTGATACTTTTCAACCAACTTTAATTGAAACACCATATGACACCCCAGTTGATACTTTTCAACCAACTTTGATTGAGACTCCATTTGACACTCCAAATCCAACTCTTGAAATGACAAAAATAATGACTTTAGGGAATACTCCATTGCCATCCATAATGGAAACAGTACATCCTACAGCTGATCCAACTCCGCTTCTCACCCCCTATCCAAGCCCTGAAATGAGTCATATGGAGACTCAGATTTATACTCCATTTGATACACTATCAGAAACAAATGGGCCAACTTTACATGATACTTTTTCTCAAACATTAGTTCCGACTTATGGACCATCACTCTTTTATACTCCTTTTCTCACTTTTGAAGAAACAGTGATCCAATCTCCCCATCAAACATTGATAGACACCCTTATTAATACTTGTGAACCAACTTATAGTGTTACTTTAGAAAATACCCCAAGAGATACCTTAATTCCAACACTACATCCATCAAAAACTCAAAACAATTTTATTACCCAATCAATAATAAGTTCAATGACAATGATTGAGACTATTATATTTGTGGAAAAAAATGTTTCGATATATTCTGAATCTAGAACAGTTTCATTGATAACAGAAGTTTCTCTTCATAATAATCAAACTGTAGTTATATCAAAGTTCACAGAATCAGAATACATCATATTTTGCTTTTCCTTGACATATATCAAAGATATGACAAGAATCCCCCAAATGTCATACTTCATGATTGATGTTTCTCTTTCATTCCATGAATCTGATAAAATTTTAGAAGGATCAAATGCCATTGCTATTACATCAATAGGAGGTTTAGTATTGTTTGTTTTGTTAACACTTTTTGTTTATCTTAATAGAGATCATGAAATGTCATTTTCTGAAGAAGAATCTGATTTATCTGATCATGACAGCAGAACGGTGACAAAATCCACAAAATCTAGCATTATCTACCAGGACATAATTAGTGAAGACAATGATGACGATTGGATAACAAAAAACTTAATTTAATGTTAATAAATTCGGCAAAAACTATTTTAGTAGCAAAATTGAGAAAATAGAAAAACTAATGGACTATAGATCAGTTTTCCCGGTGTTGGAAATGCTTCTAAAATGCAACCATTTGGATATTCATGTTGAAGAAAGGTGGCTGATACTAAGGGATTGGTGTTACAGCTTAGGAAAGTAAGAGAACCAGTGGATGGATAATGAACATTGTTGTTGCTGTTAAAAAGAATAGAACTATGTGATATGGTATAGCTTTTGTAACAATAGAACAAACTTGAACTGGGGGTGTTGTGCAAGATATTGTAATATGATAATGAATTAACTCCATCTCCGCCATTAAGAATGATAATGTACTCACCACTGCAATTGGAAATGGTAACATATGATGAGCAAATAGAGCTTGGTCCATCAATATGAATACCAGGAGAATGCCCAGAGAGACTATTGCACGAAGCATTATCATGAAAAACCCTTTGATTAGCTAAATGAATCATAAATGAGTGAGCACTTTGAACATGTTGACGAGGACAAAAATAGTATGTACTCTGGTTAAAATCAGAAAAGCTGCTGGATAAACAGTTCTGATACATAAAGTGTAATAATGATGCTGAGCATAAAGCACCGCAACAACGATTAATAGAGCATGCTGAAACTTTTAAATATGCTGCCCCTCCATGATATCCAGGAGAAGAACAATTAGAAAATGATGTTTCAAAAATCGATACAGTTTTGCTTGAATCTGAAACTAAAACTGCACCTCCATTCGATGAAGAACTAACGAGCATCCGAAATATGCAACTGTTAATACTTAGACATGAATTAGAAACAGCAGCGACTCTATTAACAACTGTTCCAGTATATGAATCACACACCATTTTTGTGATGTACTTTTACATAAAATTTCAAATAAATATCGAAAAATATTTAAACGTCATTACAGCATTCAAAGTAACAATAAAAAGAGGCAATATAGGTGGATGCTACTGAACTTAATATATTGTTTCACTGTTTCTTGCCCATAGGTAAGGGAGCAACCATTTGGATATTCATGTTGAAGAAAGGTGGCTGATACTAAGGGATTGGTGTTACAGCTTAGGAAAGGAAGAGAACCAGTGGATGGATAATGAACATTGTTGTTGCTGTTGAAAAGAATAGAACTATGTGATATGGTGTAGGTCTTGTAACAGTAGAACAAACTTGAACTGGGGGTGTTGTGCAAGATATTGTAATATGATAATGAATTAACTCCATCTCCACCATTAAGAATGATAATGTATTGACCACTGCAATTGGAAATGGTAACATATGATGATGAAAGAGATGTTGGATGGTTAAAATGAACACCTGGTGAATGTCCTGCTAAAGAATTTTTTGTGGAATTGTTATTATAAAACAAAACTGATGACTGACCCAATGCAATAGTATGGTGATCAGATGTATGGTGAGGAGGGCATAAATAATAAATACTATAATTAAACGCAGTTATAATATTCTCTTGGGCAATCAAAGACATGAATTGCTTTGACAAAGCAGAGCAATAGGCACCACAACTTCTAGTAACTTGGTAACTTAAAGTAGAAACAAAAGCAGCTCCTCCGTTATATCCAGGAGAAGAACAATTAGAAAATGATGTTTCAAAAATCGATACAGTTTTGCTTGAATCTGAAACTAAAATTGCACCTCCATTCGATGAAGAACTAACGAGCATTCGAAATATACAACTGTTAATACTTAGACATGAATTAGAAACAGAAATGACTCTTATTGCAACATTGCCCTTATATGAATCACAATTCATCCAATAAAAAAAATAACATAAAAATTCAATCACATGAGTTTATAAAGAAGTGTGTTTTGGTTATGGTAGTAACAATAAAAAGAGGCTAAAGCAATATAGGTGGATGCCACTGATCTTCAAATATTGTTTCATTGTTTCTTGTCCATAGGTAAGGGGGCAACCATTTGGATATTCATGTTGAAGAAAGGTGGCTGATACTAAGGGATTGGTGTTACAGCTTAGGAAAGGAAGAGAACCAGTGGATGGATAATGAACATTGTTGTTGCTGTTGAAAAGAATAGAACTATGTGATATGGTGTAGGTCTTGTAACAGTAGAACAAACTTGAACTGGGGGTGTTGTGCAAGATATTGTAATATGATAATGAATTAACTCCATTTCCACCATTAAGAATGATAATGTATTGACCACTGCAATTGGAAATGGTAACATATGATGATGAAATTGATATTGGATGGTTTATGTGAACACCTGGTGCATGTCCAGCTAAAGAATTCTTTGTTGAATTATTATTATTAAAAGTAATTGATGATGATTCTTGACCCAACATGATAGAAACGTGATTAGAAGTGTGTGCAGGAGGACATAAATAATAAATGCTATTATTAAAATCCAAAATATTGCTGCCAAGACTACTAAGTTGCATGAATTGGCAAGATGATGCTGAACAAAAAACTCCACAGATTCTGGTAATTTCGCATTTTAAACTAAAAATGCAAGCAGCTCCACCATAATTTCCAGGGGCACTACAATTCACGAATGAAGAATCTATGATCGAAACAGATTTGGTAACGTCAGAAACAAAAATTGCACCACCATTGGAAATTGAACTAGTCAAGAGACATAATACACATTTATTTAATATCAAACACTGACTAGAAACAGAAAAAATCCTTGTGGGTACTAAACCCGTAAAATAATTACAACCCATAATAAATAACAATCATAAGTCCTTTACGTGCTGCTTCAGTGTTGCCATTGGCGTATAGACAAGCACCTGTTTGATTGCCCACACCTTCTCTAATAGTTGAAACTGAAATTCGCCTGATTCATTGATTATTATGATGCTGGTGGAACCTGGTGGTTCCTTTTCGAGGATTTTCTCGAGCTCGGGCCCCGTTACAGTCCCTGTCCCAATAACGTATCTATTACAAGCTTGGTTCTGAACAAATTCGAGAATAAACTTTATTACAATGGTGTCTGTTGAAGTTAGAGGAAATGGAGGAATGTCATTTGTGTAAAGCCCAATCATAATTGGCTGGTTTGGAACGTTCTTCTTAATGCGAACATCAAAGAATACATGACCCCCATTGTCATTTAGCTCCATTGTACCAGTCCAAAAGAAAGATTTGTCAAGAGAAAGCCTCTGTAGCTGATTATTGCTATTCATCTGATTCATGTAAAAACTGAGGGTAAAAAGGCCAATTTCAATAACGTTCTAGTCCAAAAGGCTCTGAGGTTTGATCACGAATTTCTCAGGCACATCTCCAAACACTGTTGGTTCTCCGTCGAATTTCAGTCTATACCAACCGGGAGATGTTGTTGGAATGGAAGCAACTGTTGCAGGGTAAAAAACAGATGTCCACCCTCCAGCGTCATCTGGCCACAACGAAAACACACGTGATCTAAGCGGGAAATTGGTTGATTTGGTCCTCCTTGATGGTGCTGATGTAGGCATTGGGGTGATATCTGCTGCTTTGACAGTTAGAGATTTGCTGATTCCGTCTTCTGGGTCAACATCACATACATGGTAAGACAGAGTTTCTGGATCAAACCCAATAACATATGCAAGTATAAACATATCATTATGTGGAGCGCACACAAATGATTTTGGTGGAATAATTCGATCAGGCGGAAAAGGCAAAGATCCGCATAAAGGAGCGTACGGAGATTGCTTGAGTGGAAGGGGGGATGAAACAAAATCCAAAAAAGCTTCTTTCAGCTGCGAAACTGCTGGAACTTCTAATGAAGGTGCTGCATTTTGTCGTTCAATAATCAAATCGTCAACATATTGGAATAATTCGAGTAATCTCTTTTGTTCTGTTGCAATATTATTGTTGGAATTATCATATAAACTGGATAGTGCTTTTTGCTTCTCAGCTGAAAACCCCTTCATCAAAGACACCGAGTTTTCTTCAATCGCCTGGTGTGATTTTTGTATTTCCATTGCTTTTCTAAGCAATTCCCGGAATTTTTTAGTGACTTCTGAGCGGCCAAAAGGATCTTCGGAGCTCATTTGGTAAAATTTCCCCAATTTATAAACGAATTACCAATTAGAATTTTTAAAGCAGTAAACAGCACTTCGACTGCGATTCGTGCGTAGTTGATTTGTCTTGAACGAGTAAAATATCAGGATCCTTTGCTGAGTTTATGGGAAACTTATTTTGTGGTGTGGCATCAATCGAATCATGTTCATCTCCTTCTGATCCGCTGGCTTTTAACATAACTTCCTTTTGATCATTAACCATAATATTAGCTTCAACTTTCTTTTCATCCTCAATACCGATTGAATCGCCATCACTGACAGACAAATTCGCTTCGTTGTTTTCCGCCATGAAAAATGAATAAACTAAACAATAACTTGTCCCGTTTTTTCAAGCTCTTTGTTAATAATCTCATTAATTTTGCTCTTGAATCCCTTTCCGTAATCCTTTTCCTTATCCAAAAGCTGGTGTAGAGCATTTTTGTAATAATTTATTCCTCCGTTTGACTCTATGAGCTTGGCGATATCTTCTTCAGACATTGTAGGTTCATTGATTTTTGATTTCAGCTGTTGAGAAGAAAGAAGCCTTTCAACCATTTGTTGAGTTTTTTTATAATCGTTATTTGCAAGTAAAACTCCTGCAATTTCCACACGCATATTATCCCATTCGCTTTCTTCCCCGTTTTGAAGAGATTGAATGATTTGTTGAGCAATTTGCTCCGGATCTGGGGAGGAAAAAGTCATGATTCAAATTGTCACTTTTAACTATTACTTCGCCCCTGACTTAAGCAACAATTGGGATATCAATATTATCATTCTTCAAAGCAATCTGAAGGGGTGTTTCATCAATACAATTTGACGAATAAAAATATTTTCATAATTGAGTTCTGCACCATTTTTTATCAGGTATTCAACAATATTATTTGCCCTTTGGATGCTGCATAGTGCAATGGTGTTGAATTATCTGCATCTTTTTCATTAATATTGGCTCCATGATTGATTAAAAACTCCACCACGGCTAAATGGCCTTCATATGTTGCACCATGAAGTGGAGTCCCTGGGGGTATACACTCAGAACATTTTGTTAGATCCGCCCCTCTGTTGACCAAGAACTCAACAGCACTAAGAGATCCTTTTTGTGCAGCATAATGAAGCGAAGTCATTTTAATTTCATCAGATAAATCTATATTGGCGCCATTTTCGACCAATAACTTGATAACATCCACAGATTTGTATATGGTTGCATAAATTAATGGTGTGTATCTCATTTGATCACCAGAATTCAAATCAACGCCATGTTTGACAAGGAACTCAATATTAAGAAAATGGCCCGACATTATAGCTAGATGGAGAGGAGTGCACATGTAATCATCTGTGGAATTAAGATTAGCACCATGATCATAAAGAAATTCAACCAGACTCACATGACCAAACATTGATGCAATATGTATTGGAGTATACCCATTATAGGACCTGGAATCAATATGTGTCCCTTTGTCAATAAAAAAATTAATAAATGATAAGCGAAAATATTGTGATGCAAAACACAAATGGTTGGAATAATCAACAATTCCATCATTGCAAATATAAAACAATTCCGAATTCCCACTACAAACGACAGCTGATCGTACCATATCAGTAATACAATACCCATTTAATAATAAATGTTTGAAACACTTAATTGAACCATATACACCCGAGAATGTCAAATAATCTAAGTTTGGTGGCTTTTTTCCCCATTCAAACAAACTCCAGTGAGTTTTGCTTTCTAAATAATTATTCGGGCCATCTAAATGTTTTTTGAACTCAAAGATATCATCATATTTCAAACAATACTCAACTGTTGATGGAACAAATCCGAATTCAATCATTTGATCAATACCTTCATGACTTTCAAAATCTTTCGGATTATAATTAGAGGGCTTTGTGAATGAAAGAATCATAGTATCAAAATCTTTGATTTCTTTCTTAAAATAATAACACAATAAGAAACACTCCTTATTGTCGAGAACCTGTTCAACGTCAAAGAACGAATAAATCCCCTTTTTGTATAGTCTGAAAAGCAAAACAGGGCACATTGTGGAAGAATACTTCATTAGCATTTGCTTAAATTGGGGATTCTCAGCATATTCTGCACAAAGAGAAACAAGCTTGTCCAATAAAAATGGACGTAAAGATGGGAATTGACTGATGGTAAACGCCCAATAATCAGCATCGGCTATATCAATTCTTTCAAAAACAGGTTCATCACCATAAATTGCCTCTGAGAATTTCCTAATGTTTTCCATAAAAATTAAACTGTTTTTTCGCCAACAACTTGAATGAATCTTCAAGCCTATGAAGGCCCCTGTGTAATTGTAATTCATAATTCAATTAAATATGTGATTTCTAAGCAAGTAATATCGAATTCTAATCGATATTGGAGAGAATTTCGGGATTTGGATACAATTGTTATTAATGATCAATATTCAGAAGAACAGTTTACCAATTTTGTACATTTTTTATCTTTTATGGATACAAAATTTGATGAGAGTCATTCTTTGTCTATTTATAACTTGTTGAGAGATTGGGAATTTAATCTCCTGATTATGCAGTATTTTCGGAATAAAGTTATTGTCAAGGAAAAAAATGGAACTATTATGTGCAGGAATGAATATATTAGAGTTAATCATGGTTTGCTTCTTCATTTGTCTGAGACCTATCGAGAGTTTCATGAGCTGTTTCCCCATTCGATCTTTGAATTGCCTGATTGTTTTAATATTGATTCTATCAAATGTTTCCTTGAAATAATGAGTAATTGTTTGGATTCACCTCCATTAGAACATGTTGATCAAGTTAAAGAGATATGCAGATATATGAAATGTGGGTCTTTTGAAGTACTGTGGAAACAAAACCAGTTCGAAATGGTACTTTCTAAACTTTTACCGTCCCAAAATAGTTGCGAAACTGATTTTGAAGATTATGAACAAATTATTTGTTCGCATTTAACAATGTTTATGGACTATCCTCAGTTTGTAACATTGCCAATACCAACACTGATAAGAGTTTTTCAATTATCCCAACAAGTTCAAGATCAAGAGAAGATGTTTACTTTTGTAAAGAGTATTATCAACTATAGTGGAATATTAGCTCATTCTTTTATGCATTCATTGTGTTTTAGTTTTAGTGAAAAGCAATATGATGAAATAGTTTTACTTCTGATAGATAAGTGCAATTCCTCAGTGTATTTAAATATTCAATCATTCTTGCAAAAGAATAAACTAGCATTGGAATGTACAATTGAAAAAATAACTAATGAGAATTCTAATAATAATTCTCTCTTAATTGATCAATATATTCAGAGTATTGCATCAAAAGAACAAGAAATTTTAAAAATCAAAAACCAAAAAGATGTTTTTGAAGCAAATATTAGTGTTCTCGAAAATGATAAGAATCAACTCAAAGATCAGATTATATCCGAGCAACAAATGGTCATTGATCTCAAGAATAAAATGGCAGCGAATACCAAAGAATATGAAGAGAAATTAATAAGTTTGCAAAAGAAAATGGAAGATACAATATATCGGTACGAAACCCAAAAAGAAAAATATCAATTTGATTTTGCCACTAGATTTGAGTCACAGGAAAAGGTTAACGAAAAAAAGATATCAAGATATGAAAAACAAATCCATGAAATGAAAAACAAGAATAATGAAATTATCATTAACCAAAAAAAAGAAATTTCTGAATTGAATGAAAAACACAAATATGAATTATTGGATTCCAAATCCAAATTTGAATCTCAAATATCAAAAGAGAGGGCTTTTTCAAAACTACAAATTGATAATGTTGCAAAAAAGCTAAATGAAAATAGAATATTATGTGAATCTATCGAAGAAAAAAGGAAAATTCTTCAAGAGAAGTATAATGGTATCGAACAGCAACTTGAAGTAGCAAAAAAAGAAAATATTAGTCTAACTGAAGAAAGAAACAATCTTTTAAAAGAACTTAAAAAGAAACCGGAAACTCTAGAATCCAATATTCACATTGCTGCAATGAAAGGAGACATTATTAGTCTAAGATATCTCATCGAAAATGGAGTGGATATCAATTCATTATACACATTAGGATCAATCAATGGTTTCAATATGAATGGGGCAACCCCTCTTCATTTTGCATGTATGGCAAACAATTTGAATACGGTAATGTATTTAGTCGATCATAATGCTAATGTGAATTGTATTTCGAGGGAAGTTTTTACTCCTTTGTTATTTGCGGAAATACTGGGCCATTTAGAGATATGCCAATATCTTAAAACAAAAGGCGGAGAAAAAAAGACCTTTTATGAATAAATGTTAGTTTTACTCAGTAAGATATCTTTCAACTAAGAGAGCTGCTTGGCATCCAGTTCCAGCAGATGTGATAGCTTGGCGATAAACTCTATCAGCACAGTCGCCAGCAACGAAAACGCCGGGAACCTTTGTGGCAGGTGTTCCATTTGTAACGAAATAGCCTTGTGGATCGCAATCAAGGAATTCCCTGAATGGCTCTGTGGCTGGTTTATGTCCAATAGCAACGAACAAACCATCGCAAGGTATCAATTTCTTCTCGCCTGTTTGGACATTCTTAACCATTACACCTGTAACAGTATCCTCTCCAATAACATCTTCAATGATGGAATTCCAAAGCATTTCGATGCCAGAATCAGCAACTTTCTTACGCATTGGGAGACTGGCACGAAGTTGATCACGCCTGTGAACAAGCTTAACAGATTTGCAAATCTTGTGAAGATAAAGAGCTTCTTCTGCAGCAGCATCACCACCACCAACAACAACAACATCCTTTCCACGATATAATGGTCCATCGCATGTAGCACAGCCAGAAACACCGCGAGACATCAGCCTCTTTTCATTTGGAAGACCAAGGTACTGAGCATTGGCACCAGTGGCGATGATAACTGATCTAGCAAGATAGTGCTTGCCAGTATCAGTCTCAATGCGCTTTGGATTAACAGAAAAGTTAGCCTTGGTGACAACATCATATCTATACTCAGCACCGGCATTCGTGGCTTGCTCTTCGATTTTCTGAACAAGCTCGGGGCCTGTTCCGTGGAAACCAGGGAAATTCTCAAGCTCAGTTGTGCCAGTAAGTTGGCCGCCAGGTGTCTCGCCATGAAGAACTATCGGCTTGTAACCTGCACGGGCAATATAAAGAGCGGCTGTACTGCCAGCAGGACCACTGCCAATGATAATAACATCGTGCTTCTCAGCTTGTGTCCAATCAAAGGATGATGACATATAAAAGTGAAATGAGCTTATTTGAGTAATTCTGACCAGATAATATTCAGTTTTCAGTTACGAATATTCTTATCAAAATCGAGACTCCGATAGAGGGATCTGAAAAATCGGTGGTCACATCACCTAACATGGATAACTTTATTGAAAATGACGATTAATTTGTAAAATTTTTTTATCTTGTAAAGTGTGTTATTTGTGAAGTTTATGTACTCACTTTTTATGGCCTTTTTTCAATTGGTAGTGTTTGATTGTGATAAACCGCAGATAATATTTTGTAAATGTCGACACCGAGTGTTATTGATCGCAGTAAGATTGTTTTTTCTGGGTGGTTTGAGAAGGTAGGGGGTAATGTTCATTCCTGGAAGAAGCGATTTTTTGTTATTTATGAGAATGCGCTGTTTTATTACAAGGAGAAGGATATGAAAGAGCAGCTTGGGACTATTCCCCTTATTGATATAAATATTACCTTTGAGCCGCCTAACGATGGTCCTGGATATTATTTCATGTTGAAATTGCCAATATCGTCGGGTGCTTCGAGATCTGAGTATTTATTCAGAACACAGACAGAAGAAGAGAGAATTCAATGGCAAGACAGTCTTTTTAGATCCTCCCTTATAACAGTTTTTGGAAAACCGCTGATGAATGCATTGAAAGTTAATCCTGCTAGTATTGGTCAGTATTTGCCAATTCCTTACTTTTTCCCTAAAGCTATTCAGTATTTGGAAACATATGCAATGGATATTGAAGGTATTTATAGACTGAACGGATCATCTGTTCAAATTGAGAATTTGGTTAATAAAATCAATAATAACCAGCCAGTAGAGTTCACAGATGCGCATGCTACCACTGGTTTGATAAAGTTATATATGAGAGACCTTCCTGATCCACTCCTTCTTAAGAATAACTTTAGTTTCCTGAAATCTATTGGATCATTACCTGAGCAAAAGCAGCCTGAGGCCCTTGCTCAAATATTGAGATCTCTTCCTATCTCAAATTATGCTTTGGTTTACTTTTTGTTTGCTCACCTGAGAAAGCTTTTAACACATGGTGAAAAGACTCTCATGAACGAAAGAGCATTAGCAGTTTGTATTGGCCCATCACTTATTAGGGCGGATGATGATTCTACAAATGGAGCTTATGGTGAATCAAGTGTTCAGCAAACAATTTGCTGTCTTTTGTTCCAGCATTTTGACACATTGTTTTCTGATAATCCACTTATGTTTTATGGGTCTAATGGCAATTCACAAGTCTATAGGTTAAAGATCTCACAAGATCCTTCATTCCCATTTGTTTTGCATGCTGAAGCTGGATCAGTTATTCAAGCAGTGGCAGAAGATAAAGATGGCTGGCTTATATGTGTATATAATTCTAACTGGGGTATTGTGCATAAGAATAATGTTGTCGCAGTGACTAACCCATCAGAAGTTCTTGGAGGATTGGCTCACCAAAAGGATAAATGGGTTGTTTCATCTGGAATAATAGCAAAAATGTCAGAGAAGTGTCCTGATTCAGTTCGTTTATATGAGCTTCTTTCCTCTAAGCTTAAGGAGATTAGGAAAAGAGCTGCACAATATGCATAAATAATCGGCGTTTCATTTTTACTTTGGTTTTCGTGTGGTAAATGTCAGACAATGCGCGTATTCGAGAAATTTTAAATGATATTGATGATAGAATAGGGAATTTAGGAGAAAAAAGTCATCATGATGTCGATATATCTGGAAATGAAGAAAGTATAGATCAGAAAGAAAAAACTGATAGAAATAATCTTGAATGGTGTGATAAATCCCTTGATCAACTTGAACTGTCGATTTCTCTGCTTGAACAGTGTATATGCGGTGACAAAGAAAGTCTGAAGCGACAACAAGAAAGTTTAACTCGTTTCCAATCAGAAATCGAAAAAATGAAACGAAATTACCATTGATATGGGAATGCATAAATTATAACAATATGCTCATGTTCATCAGAATTTTTTGCCTTTTTACTCGCTTGTCTTGTTTTTTGATCTTTAAATGGTATGTAAATCGTGATTTTAATTCATATCTCTTTTTGAAAGTTGACGCTATTTAACCAATTTGCCGAAATTTTTTGTCTTGCTGACCAAGCTGAATGCAAGACGAGATTAAAAGCTCTAATGGGAGATATGATATCTTTAGATTCTATTTCTACATATAATAACCAGACATTATTGCATTTTTATGCTTTACGGCCATGTCCATCTCAAGCTGAGGTTTTATTGGAATCTTTTTTCAATTTAAACCATATTGATAACTTTGGAAATACTCCACTCCACCTTTCATCTGATTCTACATTCTTTTCTTTGTTACTCTCTCATGGAGCCTCATTTTTGAACGAAAATAACGAAGGATCAACGCCGGTACATAATATTATCGTTAAAGATTTGCCCCTTCTCTTTAGATCTCTTTTCAGGTTTTCCGATTCTTGGATAAAAATGAATGTGTCTAGAATCATTGATCTTCAAATCGTCCACAGATCTATTAAAACTATGAAGGTATTATATGAACTGTGTCCAGACGAGTTCAAGGGTTGTATATCACATGCCATTTCTGAGTCTATTCAAGAGAACTCGAAAGAGATTTTAATATATCTAATAGATATTGATCATAATAGTTTGAAAGAAGCACTTTATTATGATATTAATTCTCAAGAAATAGCATATGAGCTTATATGGAGGAGCGGATTAGAATATATATCCAGCATTAGCAAAGAAGTTCATAATCCATTGTTTCGAAAAGCTATTAAATATGCTGCTTCTCTCGGAAATTCTTGGAGGACTTCTGATATATGTATTTCTCAGTCTCCACTTCATATTGCTGCAGAAAAAAATGATTTTTCATTCATAAAAACTGAGAAATATTCATATGTAGATATTATTGATTTCCATGGTCAAACACCACTTTTTTATTCCATAATGTACAATTGTAGGAAATCAGTAGTTGAATTGATACTGAGAGGTGCGAATCCTTCTCATCCTAAGAGTATTATCACCCCATTACATATATGTTGCGCCATAGGAGATGTTTATTTGCTCAGGATTATGCTTCGTTCAAAACCTAATCTCGAATGCAAGGATCAAAACGGAAAGACCCCAATTCTATATGCTGCTAAAATGGGGAACGAATGTGTTGGTTTCTTAATCAAAGCAGGTGCAGATTTAAAGGCTACAGCATCAAATGGGAATAGTATTCTTCATTATCTCGCAAAAACCGAAATAACATTATCTGTCGTTACAGAAGCAATTCAACATGGTGCACCAACAACAAAAGAAAACATGGACGGGCAAACACCGTATCAAATTGCACTTCATTACCGAAAAAATGGAGCTGCTGCTTTTATTGATCCATTAGATGTTCCAATATCTTTCTTTGAGTGTTCATTATCTTGGGCCGACTTGAATATTTGGGTTATTTTAAATTATTTATCTGATGAATGGATTCGGAAAGAGAAAAACATATTAATAATATGTGCAGCATCTTTTTGTCGCTCAAAAGATACATTTTTAGTTGTTTTGAGGATTGTTGGTGTACTAGATACCGAATTATTGTGGAAAGCTGTTTTTTCGAGTATTGAATATGATAACCAAGTTTCTCTAGAGTGCTTATTAACCACTTATCCGAGTGTTAAAAACAATACAAACAACGAAGGGATTGGTATTATTGAGAAATCGATATTTTCTAATGCTGGAAGTTTGTTATTTAGTGTTCTTATTGAACATGAGGCTGATTTTAGTGTGAAAAATAATAATAACGAAAATATATTCCATTTAGCAGTAGGGCATCAGAATGAATCGATTTTTGATTTTGCTTCACATCCTATGTTATTCCCATTGCTTTTATGCGAGAACAACAATGGCTTGATACCATTAGAACTAGCTTTTATTAGAAAATATGATTATGCAATTAAATTCATGTCAAAAATCGTTCAACTGCCAATTTTTTGTGCTCCTATCACGTATAAGAATCTAAGAGCTTTTTTTGATAAAGGAATGCCTGCAAAAGTTCATGATTCGAATGGGTTATCATTAATTGTGTTCACAATACAGACATCACAAACAGAAGCAGAATGTTATCAATGTGTTGAATTATGTTTGGAGAACCATGGTGATGTGAGCAAATTCTCATCATCTGGAATAACCGCTGCTGAAGTTTCCATTATTCGGCAAATGCCTTCTATATTTATGCTGATTATGGAGCATGGAGGAGTACTAGGTTGCCTTAGTATAATTCAAAAAAGAGTTGGGAATCTTTTTTCTGAAGGATTCTCCAGAGTTATTCAAGCTCATGAAAATAGAGCCAATTTTATTCAAGAACTATCTAAAACTGAAACGAATTATCTTGAACAATTAAGTGTTCTGTGCTCAATGTCAAAAGAAATAATGTCTGTGTGTTCTCAGTTAGCTCCTTTATTGTTTCATGCTAGATCAATTATGAGTATTTCTCAAACTTTTTCTAAAAGACTTAATGTAATGGTAAGGAGGTTATCTCCTAATACCAAAGTAGGATGGTTGTTGATAGGAGTAGCTAATCTCATACGCCATTTCAGAGCATATGTGGTGTCTTTGCATAACTTTTTTGAACAAAGATCACAGATTCCATCATATGATCAAGTAACTAAGCTAAGGTCTTCATATAGAAAATATATTGTTGATGATCTTTTAATTGTTCCAATTCAAAGAATATCGAGATATCCATTAATAATTGATCAAATAATCCGAGAAACTCCTAAAAATCATCCTGATTATCCCGATCTTAACCAAGCAAGGGTGTTATGGTATAATATGGCACATATGTGTGATAATCTAGCTAACTCTTATCAATCAAGATCACCTTTACAGAAACTCAAAATTAAATTTATGGCCAATTTTGGTGCCAATGAATTTGATGACAATGATTACCTCTTATGTCATGGTAAGTTTTCTGTTATCAAGGCAAATCTAATTAATAGCAATATTTTTAAAAACAGCAAAGCCAGCGTTTACTTATTTTTGTTTAAGACAAAAATATGGATTGGTTATGAAGATGATGATAGAAGTATAACAATTTATCTTGTAATTGATTCTGTAGATTCATTTTTCGACTTCACAATGAAAGGTGATATGGTTCTATATTTCCCATTTGGTTATTATGAGCTACGCTGCTATAATGGTGATGATTCAGCTCTATGGGTGGGAGTAACATCAAACATTATACCTCCCTTCAATTCGAATAATCCACTTCCCAAATTAATTCGTTGCTCATGGGTATCAAATGAAACAAAAAATGTTGAATCCTCAATTTTATTATTAGATTGCCAATCATCTGAGTCTGCTTTATTTGAAATACATAAATTACTGAGAATTAATGCTCTTCTAACAAGATTCGGAAAGGCCCTAATACATATAGTTTTATTGTCTGAGTGTTCTAATCCAATTAGTATTGTTAGTTAGGAGAATTAGATTTTTGTTATCGATATTATTGCATCAACAAACTCTGTTGATATGTCAACTACAACGAATTTTGGGGAGTCTTGAATTATTGGAGTTTGGGTAATAGGATGCGAATTAGTAACTATTATCTTGTTAAATTGTGATGAATTCAGTGCTTTGATTTCATCAAAATCAAAAATTCCTATATGTGATGCTAACAGATCTACCTTATCAGCGCCTGCTTTAATATATGCATCGACTGCTGTAACCATTGATGAACCTGACAAAATTAAGTCATCGAATACGACTACATGTTTGCTTTTAACATTTCCATAGATCTCATTGATTAACTTAACGCATCCAAAGCACTTACTTTGTTGTTCAAACTTTCCAGATGCTAATGCAATAGGGCAATGGAACATTGAAGCATAAGAATTCACCCATTTTGAATGATATAAATGGATGGATCCGAATACTAATTTTTCAGGATCATCAATAAATTTTGTTATTGTGTTCGATAATATATTTTTTCCCTCTATCTCAGCCCTTATACATGAACCTTCAAAATAATGAAGAATGGCAGGCTCATGAAGATCAAAAAACAAAAAAAAAGTATTCTCATCTGTGCTTCCAAGGCTACTTAGCATTTGATTGTTAGTTTTACATGTTACTATCTCTCCTGATCTTATGGATCTATAACTGGATGAGTATCCTAGATATGGAATTATGAAAAGTTTCTTATATACTCCACTATGAGACAATGCAAAATTAATCCTTTCTATTTCTATAAAAGCATCATCGTTTGTGAGAGACGAAATATAAACTGCAGCTTTGCCTAATAAATAAAATGGACTCGGGATTTCAAATCTTAATAACTTATCACCTTTTTCTATAGTACGAATGATATTTAACCTTGATATAGGATAATTCTTCTCTATTAATTGATCAAATATCTTATCAGACATATATTTGCTCTCTTCTGAGTGCATCAAAAGAACTTGGTTTTCATTCATAACAAATTTTAAACTGGCGCCAAAAAGTCAAAATAAACAATTTGACTTTCATTTGGATATTGCAATATATACCCTTTGTTATTAGTTTTGGGTTTCAATATGGTCATTTTGATAAATGAAAATGTATTTTATATAAAACTGGGAACAATCCATTATTCCAAACCAATGCCATCTCTTGGAAAAATTATGATTTAACATTAAGTTTGTGGGATCAATAAAAATGAGTACATTTTAACCAATTATGTCCATTAATAATTCCCATACAGAAACCCAGTAAATATGTTTCCAAAAAGAATACAACAGGTCATTATTTCAAAAGATGAGCTGGTTTTTTTTATGCCTAATCAATCGGATTAATAATAAGATAATACCAGCTGTCTCTTGACCTACTGCTGAAATCAGTGTCAAGGTTTCACATAAACTTGCCACATTCAACTCATTCTTCTCAACTTCACATAAACAGAATAATAAAATCTATCAAAAAATTATCAGTTTGTTTATTACACAACCATTTCACTTATTTTGGTCCAGAATATTCAAACTATATCTGATTATCGTTATTTAATAGGATATACTAGGAATATTCTCAATTTTTGGTTAAATGTATTCAAAATCACTCGATTTTTCGAGATTTCAAAAAATATTGTGTTTTTCTTGTTTCATTCCCTTTTATTCTCGAAAAAAGAACTCAAAACTACAAAAAAAAATAGTATTATATTTAAAATTACATCTATTTGGAGAATTATTATTGGATTATTATTTTTTATAAATATTTTCTATTTTGAAAATCTACATGAGCCAAAACAACACATATTATTATTAAAAGAAGTAGCCAAGGTTTTGAAAAATCAAAAAAATTACCCGATTGTACCTATTTTGTGGTTGAATGATAATAAGATTATTTGTAGCATTGGTTTTGGGTGTGAAAGCGAAAGTATAGATCAAGGAAGGTCTTATGTTGATAAAAATATAAATGTTTCTCTCTGTTTCTTCTCAAGATCTTTATCATACTCTGGAAGTGGTGGGGTAATATATGTTAATGGTGGTTCTTACTCAATGAACATCTGTTACTCAATATTCTATAACAGTGTTTGTTCTACATTAGGAGGAGCAATATTCTTCTATTCTTCCAATTCATGTCTCAGAATGATTTGTGCTAATAGTTGCTTTTGTGGAGCATCTTCAGGAAGACATTTTGCTTGGCTTCAAGCCTCTCTGGTGAATCAATTGGAGTATCTATCAGTCTCAAATTGCTCTCATACTACATCTGGATATTATTCTATTTGGTTATACACAGGTAATCAGAGAGTTGACAACACAAACAGTTCATTGAACAATGCTAACCAGGGTTCGGGAATTGGAATTAATTATCCATCCTCATTCACAAGCTCACACTGCACTTTCTCAAACAACAAGGAATTTGACAGAATTTGCATATTCTTCTCTTCTAGCTCAGGAGCAACACCAATGTCATATGCTAACATAGTTCATAACAACAGTCCATCTTGGGGAGTTGTATATGTTTCTGGAGGAGGATCAACAAATATGCTGTATTGTATATTCCAGAATAATCAAAACTGTCTATTCTGTGTAAATGATGGTTCTCTTGAAGTGTCTCATTCGTTCATAGATCACACTGGATCATTCTCTACTAGAACAGCAGTATCAACATCGACAAATAATTCATTCACTCATAGAATCACTTATCAATTACATTTCTTCAATTCTCATCATTGTCATGCAGATATGCCTCTTCCGTATAGAACTCCAGATCAGACTCTAGCACCAACAAATACTCTTGAAGAAACACCAATTAAAACACTCGATGGATCTCCAATGAATACAGTCAAAGAAACTCCCTATAGATCTTATGATGATTCTAGGGGAAACAAAACATACTCAGTACTCTTGTATTCAACTGTTGGTTTGTTTATAATCATTGTAGTGATGATATCCTACAGTATTGGAAGTCAAAGGAATCAGAATGATATTTCATTGTCATCATCATTAGAAATGGAGATGAAACACAAGACAGGAGAGAATAGCAAGAAAAAGAAGCATGATAGTCAGAGAGATCATCAAATGAATCATCATGATAGTGTTAATAATCCATATGCATTCTGATCATAGAAAAAGATTATATTATATTTTGTATTGTGGTTGAATGATAATGAGATCATTTTTCAATGTTGGTTAGGGGAGTGAAAGTGATAGTATTGATCAAGGAAGGTCTTACATTGATAAAAACAAAAATAATTCTCTCTGTTACTTCCCAAGATCTTTAACATACTCTGGAAGTGATGCTGTAATATATGGTGGTCCTTTCTCAAGTAAGTAGCAATAGGAGCCCTGACGAGAAGTCGCTGGGAATTAATATGATCCAATCCACTAGTCTCCTCCATGGAAGAACAACCCCTGACAACACTCATCTTTCATTCAAGGATAATTTCTATTCTGAAAAAACACGAATTCATTGATTTCATTAAAACAAAGAAGAAGGAAACCTCTTCCACACATAGGATTAATAAATCGAACCATTTTAAAAAAGAGTTTTATGTTATGTTTTTTACTGTGTTTGTTTAGCGATTTTTTTCCATCAGAAACAGCAACATTGCATAAATTAAGTGATACTCGTGTTGTTGTTAATTCTGGGAATCATTATATTCACTCTAGTATTTTTAATGGTTTAACTTTTTCAAGTGGCGCTGGTGGAGCGATCTATATAAGTTCATGCGAT